>Ga0209800_10000774_pt1 | contig 41440 bp, 59 predicted proteins | sample Higcelweek8metaG_FD_187174 | JGI IMG/M metagenome (GOLD analysis project Ga0209800, IMG submission 187174) | Freshwater pond sediment microbial communities from the University of Edinburgh, under environmental carbon perturbations - High... | ecosystem: Environmental > Aquatic > Freshwater >...
TCTTTTATTTTTATACAGACGGCAAAGCTCATGGAGCATTAAATACAGTCTCTGGTTTTAGTGATCTTCCAAACTCTGTGGCATCTACTGCCGGGGAAGACATATTTTTAGGGATGACTTATAACGGAAGCACTTTTTCTTTTTATGTAAACGGTGTTTTGGCAAATTCAGCTTCTAAAACTGGGAATATAACTTATGCAGAAACAAACAAAGGAGCTTTTGGTTCTTATAATTTAGGTGCTCCTTGGCATAAGGGTTTTACAGACGAGTTTGTGTTCTCAAATTTAGTTAAACCGGCAGATTGGTTTAGAAAACAATATTCATTAGGAAGATTTGGAGAATTATGAAATTCCTTGAATTTTTACAAAAGCAAATTACTTGGGCATTATCAATCCTCATGGTTTTAATATCTCTGATAACTTTTTTAGTCTCTCTCAATATCCGTGTATCAGCTTTAGAAGAACAAGGGCAATCGTTTCAAGATTTTATTAAAGACCATATTCATCAGCAAAACGAACAGGCAGTACAACTCAATGGCATGCAGAAAAGTCTTGATCTAATTACAGGTTATTTTAAACTTACCCCCCGATGACTTTACGAGATTTTATTGTCCGATGTGTGGCTCTAGTTACAGCAATCCTATTTATAGGTTTGTTTATTAAATGACATTACAGGAGTTGATTGAAATTAAAAATGGAGAATATGTCGAAGTTGCCGGATCAGCAAATGCAATCAATCAATGTGTCGACCTTGCTAACCTCTACCTTCGAGAGGTTTGCTCTCATCTGATTGTTGAATGGACAAATGCCTGCGACTTTCCCTCCAAGATCAAGGATATGGATTGGATACCAAATGACGAGATAACCGACTTGCCAAAAGAAGGAGACATAATTATCTGGTCGAATAAGGTAGGCGGTGGAGCTGGGCATATCGCCATCTTTCTCGAAGGGGCCACATCTTCTTTTAGATCATTCGATCAAAATTATCCTCTAAGCAGTCCATGTCATGTTCAGGGACACACCTATTCAAACGTGTTAGGATGGCTTAGACCAAAGTTACCAGTTCAAGACAATATGACCGAAGCAGAACAACAGATACTCAAATTTATAAGAGAGAATAAAATCACCGAGGGCCAAGTCCGACAGGGTTACGGTTACATAACCGATAATGTTGACAAAAAGCTATCCGATCTGGAGAAGCTGGCTTACGATAACCTAGAGAAGCTCAAAGCTATGACCGAAAAATACGAACAAGAACGCCGAACAGCTGTTGGCTGGCAGAATAGTGCCTTGATTGCTAACGCTGATTTGAAAAGAATTAATGCAGAATTATTACAGGCTACGAATCTGACCGCTTGGGATCATCTTAAATTAGGAATTGAATTATTAATTAAAAAATCAAAATGAAACCTTCAAAAAGATTCACTCTTAACAAGGCAGACTTGATCGCTTGGAGTAAAAATGCTTTATGGTTTTTAACTCCAACGTTATTAGTTCTTATTCCTTCAATAGTCGGAGTAATTCCGAGTGATTGGAAATATGCCGCTATTGCTATTTACTTGCTTAATCGGGTGATGGATATGCTCCGCCGATGGCAGGCAGGCAAATAAAAACCCCTGATTTAAAACTCACTGTCAAGGGTGGTTACTTCAGAGGTTAGCAGTCTACTAGTTACTACTGCTAGCAGTATATAACAAACTAAGTTTAAAAGTCAAATTATGGGGAAAGAAAGCCATGATGGTTGCCAGCCCTGCTATCAGGCGATAGAGATCATTAGACGGGCTTACATTCAAGCAAGCAACCAAAGTCAGCAACAAGCAATGGAACGTGTTTACAAGACTATCGGTGAAGTCAGGCAAAGAGTTGGGTGTACTGATTGTCCCTTGCAAAGAAAACCAGTTGCTAATCATCAATTAATTGAATCATACTGATACCCTCAAAATTACTGATTGTCAGTATCAGGGAAGTAACGTTGTCATTCCTTGGATCTTTTCCGTAAAAACAAATTTGAATACTTTTCATTTGCGAAATGTCTAACGTAGCAGTTGTCGGCCATGTTCCTTTCATATCTAGTGGATCGATACCAACCCTGAATACGGTGTATGAATTACCCTTACTATCAGACAAAGAAAACCTAGTATTGTCAATGCTGATTGATTTTCTGTCATTACTTTTATTAAACAATAATACTGTTGCAACACTGCAATCGGTAACCGTATCACTACACCACATATCAGTCATCGTACCCATATCATGTAATTGCATGAGAATTTTACTACTGGTAGTAAATATTGATTTACTGACAGGCAATGAAGATGGAGAATTACTTTGATTGTTTTGACTGCCAAGAACAGCAACAATTCCGATAATCACCACTGCGACAATCAAAATAGTGACGACTGTCCCGACACCAGATGATCTTCTGGCCGGAGGTGGAGTAACAAAAATACGTGGTTCTTCAGGTTTTGGTTCGGGGGGCGGTAGATGTATATGGATTACTTCAGGCTCTGGTTCAGGCTCTGGTTCCACCCTCTTTTTTGGTGGGATTGGCACAATTGAAACAGGTGGTTTAACCGGCTCTGGAATCTCCTCTGGTTGCCCCTTGTAGACCTCTTTATATTCCGTGAAAACATACCCTCTTTTGTCTTCAACGTCTTCTGGTACACCCAATACTTTAAAGATTCTCGTCAAAATACTTCTGACATAACCCTCTTCAAGGTTCAAATTTTTGGCCGTTTGAGCCAGATTAAACCTAGGATCTGCCATTAGTTCATCGAGAAGTTGCTTATCCCTCTCTTTTAGCCTGCCTACCCTCTTTTTTTTCTCTTCCCAAGAAACAGACATCTTTTTATCCCCTACAGAGGTTGAAATGTTACCTGTAATCCCATAAATTATAGGCGAGGAGTAAAAAAAATGATAACAAAATGCGAGTTTAAAATCCAAGAGCGGTATCAGGAAATTGGCTGGGGAGACATGATTTACTCCCCCCGCCGTGTCGATGGTTGGTGGGTGACACCAGCTCAAGACTACCACGGTCAGGTCCCTGTCGAAATTCGGAAAAACCTGATCGATTTTCTCAATCTGGGTATTCCGGTTCAGGGATTTTTGGTGGCCGAGGACCTAAAAGAGATCGAAGCAAAAAAACAGGAGGCTGCGATTCAGGCTGTCAAAACAGGCCTGGGGATCGTGTTGGCTCCCCTGATCGGAATTGGGTTGGGTTTGGTTTATCTGCTGTCAGCAGCCATGTCTTACGATCCGATGTTAATTGCAGTTTTAGAAGACGGGAGGTGGATATGTTTGGGCACCTGGTACGACTGATGTTTGTGGCTTTGGGGTGGCTGTTGTCAGTCGCTCTCCGTATCCTCCGCCAGATGTTTTTTCTGGCTATCGCTGCCATCACCAGTATCTTTCTGGGGGTGGAGACAACCATTGACCGGATCGCCGATAGTTGGGTTGCCGATGGACAGGCTATCGGAATCCCTAATAGTCAAACTATACGAGAGGGTGCAAAAGCAGTGGCCGGATTTGCCCTGGTCTGTGGGTGGATTGTTTTGGTAGGATTGGTAGTTTTTGCCTTCAACCTTCTGCTGTAATGTTTGCAAAAGATATCTCGATTTGATAGCTTAATGTGTGGAGCAAAAACACGGGATATTGTTTCCTCCCCACCCAAGGAGTGCAAAAATGAGGACTTACGCCATACCAAAAGAAAAGTATCTGGAAGCGTCTCAATTATTCCATTGGGCAACCAAAGAACACTTTATTATCTGGTTGACGGGCGAATTGAAACGACACCGCCGGACGGAGACAATCCTTCCCCGTTTAGTCAGTAAATGGGCGAACAAATTTACCAGGGGGCGGTCTCTATTTGCTACTAAATACGGAAAGCATTTGATCTACGCCTGTCCCCGCAAAGTGAGACACCCTGATCATCTTCTCAAAGTCGAACATGGGCTTGGGTGTACTGAAGTTTTAGTCAGACTATGGCGATCCAACACTTCCGCCATCGTTATCGAAGAAAGACACTTTACCCGATTTGGGGCAGTTCCGGAGTCGGGACTATGGTATCCCAATGGGAAAATGCTTTTGATCGAGTTTTCAACCAAAAAAGATTTTGAGTATTCAAACAAGATGAAAAGCAAATTGATCGCCTACCGCAATCACTTATGGGAGATTAATACGAAATTTAAAACCGACTGTTTTCTGGTCTTCGTGATTGACGTTTCAAGAGAGAGGGTCCAGAAACTCGCCCTTGAGTCCATGCCTACCGATCTGCCGGTGTACTTCGTGGACTATGAGACATTCAAATCTATCCCTATCGGCCAGCAAATGTCATCACCTATCTATATTTATGGGGAGGACGGGAAAAGCTACCCGTTGACCAATGCTCAATCTTAAGACCCTCAATCACTTGTTTTTCGGCCCCCGGTCTGTCTCGACCTCAATGGTTTCGGCTAAAGAAGACGAGTTATTTGACGCAGGTTTGACAATGGGAACTCTCTTTATCGGCAAGCAGGGAACGGGTAAAACCACCAGTCTAGCACGTCACCTGGTCGAGTATTTTAAACGATATCCCGATAGAGCCATCTTTGTCCTCGACTGGTCCGGATCGATCACTGACTCGATTCTAACGATGGTTGCTAGCGAGCCGACAGCTTATAGAAATGAACTTTTAAAACGGATCGTCTATGATCAGTTGGGGAATACGGAATGGGTCGTCCCCATGCCGGAATTTTCCCCCTTATACGGTGGGAATTACGAAGATCAAATTCAACGGGTGGTTTCAAACTTAAGTAAACTGTCTCCCCACCTGATTCAAAACGCTCCTATCTTGGGAGGACTGGCGGTCAACGAAATCGCTCCCCATTTCTTCCGTTTACTAACGGCAATCACCAATGACGAAGTTGATCCCAATGAGACATGGCAGATTACTGAAACCAAGAAATTAATGGTGGATAAGAACATCCTCCGCAGAGCTTTGAGTAAGTACGGCAGAAAGGTGCCTGAAACTAACTGGTTTTTAAACAACGAATATTTGAGTCAGGATATGAAATCCGGTGAGAGGGAAATGAGAACTTATGCTCTTAGAGCTTTGCTCAATCTAACAGACATTCGGGAGATTAAAGCACGCTTGGGTTATTACCGTCCCGGGTGGACACCGAAGGAAGCGATCGAAGGCGGAAAGATGATCATCATTGACGGGGCTAAATTGATCGGTCAGGAACAGAGTCAGCACTATCTGTTTACCCAGGTGTTTTCCTTGATCCTAGCTGAAATAAAACGCCGGAGACCTGCTGATCCGAGTGATAAACCTGTTTCTTTGATCCTGGATGAGGTCTATTCTCTTCTGTCCATTCCGGGTATGGCGGTGGAACTGTCCCAACTCTCCCCTCAATATCGAAGCCGGAAGTTACAGCTCTACATCGTCTTACAAGAATTGGCCCAAATGAGTGAGGAACTTCGCCCTCATATTTGGAGTTTGGGAAACATTGTCTCTTTTGCGATGGCCAATTTTAACGAAGCTTACGAGATCGCCCAGCAGTTATTCAAGTACGACCCTACCCTGCAAAAACTCCCCTCTCTCAATGACCGACAACACCCGATGATGGAAAGCGACAGAGGGCAGTATTTGGAGATCGGTAACTGGATCCAAAGATTAAAGCGAAGGGAATGTATCATCCGACGACATGTCAGTGAATCACAGATGGAAGACCGGGTGCTTCACATCGAAGAAACCAAAACCAGTGTCAATCAAATTAATAAATCCGACCTTGACGACCTCAAGGAAACACTTTTAAGACAAAGGGGTGTTCGGGTCAGGGACGCATTAGAAATTATCAACAGGAGGCATGTAGAGGAAACAAACACCAGACCGACTGTTTAGGCTACAACGGGCAATGTTAGTCCCGTTAAAGCAGGCAGAGGAAGGTGATCATATGTCAGTGAAAGAACAAGCCAAAATCATCTTGAGAGACGTTGGGAAAGGGTTGGCGACAATCATATCCCCACCATCGAAAGATGATAAGCCGAGTGAGACTTTGACACTGCACTATTGCGAAAAGTGCAAAAAGTACCACAGAGCTGAATAGGCTTATTCACGGCAGTGATCACCAACCTCTGCCGTGGAGGAAATTATGAAACAAGAAATATCAGTCTATTCGAGTTGCAAAATATGTCGTTTTTATCTATCAGATTTTTGTGAGCCTTGTTTGGCCGAGATCACCCAAACGAGGTTTGAGATGAGACAGGGTTTGACCTTCGAAGATTTGCCACCATTTCCGACTCCGGATTTTAACGATGGAATGCCAGTAAAAATGAGACAAGCAATTGTCGGAGCCTACATGGAGATGATCGTCAGAAAGCTTCAGGAGGAAAAATGGACAAGATTATGACTGTAAAAGATGTTGCCGAATATCTGAAGATATCTAAGGCGAAAATTTACTATTTGATATCCCGAAGGAAGATACCGCACATCAAAATTCAACGGAATGTCCGTATCCGTGAGAGTGATTTGATGTGGTGGTTGGATAATCAACTGGTTCCTGTGAGTGGATTTGACAATGCTTTTAAAAAAGCATAACCTGATTTGTGGAGAGAATTAAACTACCTAAACCAGTTGAGAAACCCTTTGCTAATTTACCAGTGGTCAGGAAGCCAGAGTGTGAAAAACGCCATTTGCCAAGAGATGGCAAGAAATGATATTATATTTTCTATGCCCTTTGGTGACTGATTTTTCATGAGCTGGGGGGCTTTTTTTTGATCACGTTTTACATATTGCAAGTCGTTTTCAAATTGATTATTCTGATTATAGAAACATTAGGTTTAGGCTGATGTGATACAATTTATCTACTATAGTAAATTTATCCCCGTGCCTAAACCACGGGGATTTTTTTATCCCCTCAATGTTAGAGCGGATGGGTTTAAAAAGGGCTTTCCGCTATAAAAATTGAGAAGTACAGCGATACTAGCTTAGGGCGACACCTCAAGCAGTAACGGATTAAAAGAGTGAGGACATCCAAGGAGTTGCACCAAGTCCCCCTTTTACACAATCGTGGTTTTCGGATTAAGCAATCATTCTGGGGGGTAAGGGGGGTACGTTCCTACTCTGGCTCTCCCTAAGCATATTTACAATAAAGCATGATGAAAATAGAAGAACTAGAATCCAAACTCCAAGCTCTTAGAAACAAATGGAAGAATGACTATCCTAAAGATGTTCTCGATAAGCGGTGGACAGCATTCAGAGTAGATAAGAGCCTGGCATTACACTACAAGATGGAGATAGAGAAAATAAAAAGCCAACAATAAGAAGTTTTAGTGTCTTATACATTTATCTGCTGGTGGAACGGCCAAGTTGATGCAACCTTTCACACTGCAAAACCGGGCCTGAACAAGTCTGCCAGATGCTATTTCGTAATTGACAGTTGAATATTTAACTGCATAGACGTGGGCATCCCCGAAAACATCCACTACTTTTTGAGCATCCAATGCTCTAGTCGGCCAATCATTCCAAGCCGGCACTACAGATCCTGCAGTATTTCCCAAAGGTTGGTTGAGTACACAAGTAATATTGTTATAGATGGTGTCATAATAATATTGACCTTTTTGGGCAAGTTCGCTTATATATAATTCCTTATCGGTAATGCAGTCCATGGTAACTACTGAACGATCACGATCCATAGGATTAGGTAATATCGAAGGATCATGTTTTGGTTTAATGAAGCCTGCATAATTTTCCCAATGTTTTATATTACACATTGAACAAATAGGACTCTGATCTCCAGCCCATGTATAACCGCATTTTGAACAAGTAATTAGACTCATGGTTCCCCTTCTTGCACTAATCAGACATTGATCTAATTATATTCTAGAATTTAAAATCCGTCCCCCTGGGGGGACACTCCGAAGGAGTGTAGAGGGGGTTACCTTTTACCTGTATAAATACTCTGCCTTGGTTCATATTCACCAACTTCATCACCCCAACACGTCCAACCATCTCTAGGGACACGGTTAAACAATTCAAGATAAGGATCGGGAGAACAAGCCTCAATGATCGGATAAAGCTCATCTGGCTTTCTGGAGTGTTCTCTTTTTTGAGAGATAATTATATTCGGCATACTTCTACCTGGTTGCAGGGTTCTCATTCTTCCCTTAACACCAAACAAAATCATTTCTGTCACATTTCTATAATAGAAACCGACTCCCCGTCTATCCGGTCCCCCATCCTTGCGGACCTTGTACCAGATTAAATTAGTTTTGTAAGTAAACCCCCATGCCTTCATTACATCTAAACCTAAGCTAACTAAAGCGTTGGGAACCCATAAATATAAATGAGCTTTATCATCGACTAAATCTTGAATAGGAAAATTGATAATATCCTCATTGGTCATGGTTTGATAGCGGAACAGGCGTTTGTGTTCCGGAGCTATTTTGCCAGTCTTATTATCAAACTTCCAAGGAGGATCAGCTAAAATTGTCGAAAACTTACCAATGGGAAAATCCAATTAATCCTCTACATATAAGCTAGGTTTAATTCCAAAGATCAAGACTGGACAACCACCACCTCCCCCTCCTTCAACTTTGGGGATTAATTTACTCATGTGGGTGGTCGCCATTCCATAAGAAGCACCACGTCCCAAAGAATTGAATATCCTTTGTAGAGCGTCTGTTCTGGTAATTATAATCCCAACCGATATAACCCGAAGCTCAAAAAGAAGGCGGAAGTTGTTTAAATCCCGATCAAAGAACGGGTCTTTATTATTCCATTCAACCTCCACAGCGATCTTGTTTTTATAGTTATCTACCTGATGGGTTGGAGAATGGATTTCGTTTTGATCAACGACGATTTTGGTGTCAAACTTGGTCTCTCTCCAACCCCTTTCATAGAAACCGCCATCAATCGAGGCTGATACCAGCGAGCGGTTGCCACCACCAACAGATATAAAACTCCTATTTAGGCGGAAGCCAGTTAGAACAGCAATAATATCATCCCACTCATGGGGAAAGTCTGTGCTTAAGATAGCTGAAGCGTGTCGCCATTCATGGATTTCATAGTTGAGTTTTATGAACGCAGGTAGATCGGTGATAGCCAAAATACCCTCCCGAATAGATTTTAAAATTGATTCTATTCAGGAGTGGGATTTACGCCAGTGATTTATACCATCCTTCAACTGATACGCTATTGATACGGTTAAAACAAGACACCCCCACATATAGGGGGTATCTAGTTAAAAAACGGCATATCTAGGTGACCGACCAGGGACTCGAACCCTGAACCCATTGATTAAGAGTCTATCCTTCGACCTTTTTAATGAGTTTAACCTGTCAAATACGTCTAAAAAGCCTACAAAACAGCTTGTATTGCCTCTACTCTGACCAATAATTCTAATAAGAAAAACGTAACTGATACTTAACTGATACGCTATCTCAACAAATCGTCAATCTTCTCGGCTACCCCATCTTGCATATTCGGAATAACGTGGGTGTAAGTATCCAAGGTTAAGCTGATTTGTGAATGTCCCAACCGTTCCTGAACTAATTTAGGATGGACTCCGGCGGCTAACAATAGAGAAGCGTGGGTATGCCTCATATCATGGAACCTTATTTCCGGCAGGCCGGCTTCTTTCAGGGCAGATTTAAAATGCCTGATCAAATTCCGTGGAGAAATGGGAGTGTTGTTTCCGGTGACAAAAATGAGTCCCTGATTCCTTTTCAATGGGTGCATATATTCGAGCAGGACATTATTAGCAAAGCTCGGAATAGTCACCGTCCTCTTGCCTGAATCGGTCTTCGGTTCGGTGATCACCAGTCCCCCACCGATTAAATACTGGACGGCGTGCCGGACATGAATCTGACTGTGTAACAGGTCGACATCCTCAAAGTGCAGACCTAACAGTTCACCTTCCCTCAATCCGCAATAAAGAGCCAGCACATAAATCGGATACCAGCGATGATCTTTGACTGTTTCTAAAAACTTTCTTACCTGATCAGGATTCCAAGTTATCGGTGCTTTACGTTTGGGTACAGGAGCGTCGACTAGATCGGCTACATTTCTGACTACCAAGCCCCACCGCAACGCCTGATCAAGTATTTTTCTTAGGATGGAGTGAATAAACTGGACCGTTCTTCGGGACAGACCAGCTTCAAGTTTCTCTGCGTAGAATTTCTGCACATGAGCGGGTCTTAGTTGATTTAATCTGATCTGCCCTAGAGCGGGTTTTAAATGCACCCTTATAAGAGAGTGATAGGCTTCTAGTGTTTTCGGTCTTAGTGTATGGGCGGCGACATCATTCATGTAACGGTCTATAAATTCATTCAGGGTAACTTTTTCATCCTCTACCACTAAACCGTCTCTAACCGCTTCACGTTGCACCAGGAGCCAATCTTTGACGACCTTTTGGGTTTTTGATCTCTTCCGTCGTCTTTTACCACCAGGCAGGGTAATTTGACCGATCCAGAGTTGCTCTTTTTCGGAGAAACAGATACTACCTTCACCATTACTTCTACGAAGTGCCATCTTGACCTCCGACCACTTGTTCTATTTTACTTCAAATCATCTTGTTGACAACCCCCACATTGGGGTGCTAGACTAGATCAATTACTAATTCAATCAACAAATGACTTATAAGCAAGCCGAAGAAAAAGTCCTTAGCAAATCAGACAATTTACCCTCCGAAGCCATTCCCCAACTTATAGACGAAGAATTTGGCATTACCAATTATTACTACTCATGCAATGCAGAGGTTGAAGGTTTGAAACGATCCGGCTTTGACTTCATGCGTAATACTGGGATGACTAATATTGATCCACAAAGGGAGTTAGATTTTTCAAACAGAGAATGAAACTATCAACCAAAATGACCCGGTATGAAACAAAACGCCTGATAATGGAGAGTGCAGTCGACCTCGCCAAAAAATACAACCGAGCCGAACCTTCGGAAGTCGGTGATTTAGTGACCGAATTTAGTCAAAAGTTAAATGTTATTCTAAAAATAAAATGAAGACATCAGAAAGTATAAAACAAATTGCTCCGGCACTTTTAAAAGCCCAAAAGGAAATCGGCTCCGCCAAGAAAGAAGCGGAAAATCCCTTTTATCACAGCACTTATGCTGATTTAGGCGAAGTGATGAGAGTTTGTAAGAAACCCTGTAATGATAACGGCATTACCATTTTACAGCCGGAAGACGCTGATGAGAACGGTAATTATGTCGAGACTGTCCTACTCCATGAATCCGGGGAGTTTATCTCGTCTCGAATGAGGGTAGCGGTCAAAGCAGATCACGACCCTCAAGCCCTAGGATCAGCCATTACCTACGCCAAACGCTACACCCTTCAGGCCATGCTCTTTATCCCTTCCGAGGATGATGATGGCGAAAAAGCCACCGATCATAAACCTCAAGAGAAAACCAGTTTAGAAGTCTTTTGTGCCAGGTGTAATGCTAAGATGGTCGAGAAGTCCGGGATAGATAAAAATGGCAAAGAATGGCATGGTTACTTTTGTCCCAACAGCACCAAGGAGGATCAACACACCCCCAGGTGGATATAACTATGAAAGATAAAAATATAGAAGAAATAAAATATCATGTTCGGTGGCCAAAGATTGTCACCGATTATGTTCGTGATTATTCAAAGCGGATGGCTATGACTCAAAGTGAAGCCCTTAAACAGATGGTCATATTCCATGCAAGCAGGAATAAAAAGCAAATGTAATTATCCCCCTTGACGGGGGTACAGTGTACTTGCTATTCTTAAATTGAAAAGCAGGTAGCACGTTTACAATCGGGGGTAGGAAAGAGAATGGGGTAACCCTAATACACTAAATAAAACGGATTACACTTATCAGTCATCTTTTTTATTAGGACAGTTACTCTTTTCTTCCCTGCCCCTGATTAATTAATAATTTAAACAAACCATGAACAAAGTAGGAACTCGCAAGAACGGTTTACCGGATTGTAGATTTAGATTTAACCGGACACTTGCCGTTAAGGATCAACGCTTTTGGCAAAAATATGGAAACTATATCGCTGTCGCTTTATTAGGTGCTTTAGCCGGAATAATCTTGACCAAAAGCCTATGGGACTCTGCTAACAAGCCATTGATTAACCCACGGGTTCTAATGAAGCCGGACAAGGTTGAAGCAGTCGAACCTATTACTTGGAATAACGCTATTAGACAAGTTTTTCCCAATGATGAAGCCGGAAGGATGATACGTATTTGTTTAAAAGAACATCAAGGCTGGAGGGGTGATCCTAAATATGCCTTAAATGACAAAAATTCCAACGGATCATGGGATTACGGATGGTGCCAGGTCAATTCTTGTCATAAACCCAAAACCATGACCAATAGCGAATGGAAAACTTATTTAGAAGATCCGATGAACCACGCCAAAGAAGTTAGAAGAATATTTTTATCCCAGGGGTGGTATGCCTGGAGTGTTTATAAATTTGGATTAGTTAAATAACATGAAACTACCAAAAAGACTCCTAAGCCTTGCCTACCATTGTGTCCTTCAAGAAATGGAAAGATCAAAAGGTAGGCCGGAAAAATACAACGAAGACCTGTGTGATCTTGAATTATTATTAGCTGATGAGTTAGAAAAGCAGAGAAGTTATTAATTTAATATCCTATGGATTTTCATAAAATCAATTCAAAACAGCAAGCGATGAATCTGTTTGAGGCAACCAGACATGAGTTTTTAGAATACGCCCGATGGACAGCTCGGAAAATCTGTCAGGAAAAAGGTCATGTAACCACAGATGATGTTCGAGAACTTGTCGAGCTTCCCAAAGGGATAGACAGCAGGGTATTCGGGGCAATCTTTAAGGGGAATGAGTGGATCAAAACCGGCTACACCCATACTAAAATTAAAAGTTCCCACGGCCGGCCAATAGCGGTTTTTTCCCAAGCATGACACCACAACAAAAAGAAAACGCCCTTGCTGGCTTACAAGACCGGATCAATAGAATCGCCAGACGTTATAAGTTCGAGGTTAGACGAAACCATCGGACGGAATTTATAAAGGCAAAACAAAAATGAAAAAATATACCTGTAACCAATGCTCTAATGAGTTTGAAAGTGTTTTGCATCTGAAAGCAAGAAGTAAGGTTGGGAAACAAGGTAACGATGGATATTTAATAGTTGGGTGTTGTCATAATCCTAAGTGTCCTAATTTCGGATTGATACAACAGCCATTTGAAATAACATGGGAGGAGAAATGATCTATAAATATAGCCGGAAACAAATAAGTCAGATACTATGGAAAAGTAAAAGAATTGATTTTGATAAATTTCACAACCTGTTAATTGCTACAACTAACCAAGGCGGTGCGACAACCAAGGTTTCTCGTGAAGGAGCGACCCTCAAACACACCGCCAAGGTTAGACCCAAGAAGATAGAAAAATTAGGTTGTAAAGCACCATGGTCACTGGCCGAAAAGATAGATGAGTTGGTGGAAGCTATTAATAATTTAGAAAAAACATGAAATATAGTAAAAACGTAGAAGCCGAGAAAATAGTAGGGAAAAGAAACATACCTAAAAATGCAATGATCTTTGATTTTCCTTGTGAGTTGGATTATCACTGTCCGATATGTAAGTACGAGAATGAAACGAATGGAGAATTTGACACCAGGCTGGAGTGGTCAGAATACAACGGCTTCATATATTGTCGTGTCTGTAATAAGGATTTTCCAAGCTGTCTGTGTACGCCGAATATTGATAAGGCTATAAAAATATATCTTGATTGTCAGGAGGAATCCTATGCCAAAGGCTACAAAAAAGGCAGAGAGGAACCCCACAATGATCTTAGACATTGGTGTTGTGCCTGCAAATATGATATTGATACTTTTGAAAGAGAAAAATATGAAGCTTGGGATAAGGGATACAAAGAAGGAATTAAAGACGAAATTGAGTGTGTTGAAACTAGCGGAGAACATTTAGATTTACAGAAGAAGTTAAAAATTAAAAAGAAGAAATGAAAAATAAATTATTAAAATTGATTGACGGACTGGCTGTAATTGGAAGTCTATGGGGACTATCTACGGAAATGCATAATCACGACTTAGGTTGGACTGTGTTCTGGATAATTCTTACCGCTATAAATTTTTATAATTTCTATGAAACCTAAAATAATTCACACCTGGAATTTAGACAAATCTACGGTAGATCCAAAAACTAAACTGTTTATTGATTTTTTTGAAAAACAAATGGGGTGTAAGTTTGTAGATGTCACACCAAAGTTAAAAATTAAAAAGAATAAATGAAGAAACAATTAGAGTGGGAGAAAGGAATGATTAAATCTGTGAATAGAACAATTAGACTAACCAATATTTTGAATAGTCTAAAAACAATAGAAGATTTGGACTCCCTTCTCACCCACCAACACCAACTCTCGGTCAATGAAACACTTGAGAAAGTAAAAGAGATTATAAAGATTATGTGGATTAAAAAAGAAAAGGATAAAACTGGCTACGATGTTGGTTGGAATAGTGCTTTAGCTGAATTTGAAGTTAGACTTAAACAGTTAAAAAAGAAATGAAACCTTTTGAAGAAAAGTTTTTGAGGAGAAAGAAGTCTAAAAAAATACTAAAGCGTCACGCTAAAGAACGATTATTCCACGGTAAAGAGAAGGCTAAACTCTATCAAAAGCTAAAGGAGATGGATGTCGTCCGATAACGGTTTAATACTAAATCTCAAGACTTTTAAGGTAACATATTTTCAGGGAGATGGAACGTTTAATCCCAAGAAGTTTAAAACTTTAGAGGAAGCCATTATGTATTGTCAGGAACAAGGGGAGACAGAGTATGGAATTACTTTAATCGGTAAGCTAAAAAAGAAATGACCCAAAAGGAAAGAAAGAAGCTAACTAAAAAGCTAGATGTTCTTTTTTCAAAGTGGATTAGAAAACGAGATGGTCGCTGTTTAAAATGTGGAAAAACGGAAACTTTACAATGTGCCCACATAGCCGGCAGGCGTGATCTAGCCGGAAGGTGGAACGAAGATAACGCCATAACTTTGTGCTATTTTTGTCATTTGAGGTGGAGCCACCAGCAACCACTTGAATTTGTAGAATGGTTAAAAGAGAACTATCCCAAGTATTACGAAGGTGCTATGAAGGTCAGACGAACCACTGTCAAGAATTTAGATTTATTGGAGTTGATAAAAAAATACTCTAGTGTTTAAATAATCTATGGGGGAAATAATTATCTCTGTCTATGATCCTCAACCAGCGGTTAGAAAGAACGCCGAAAGTGCAATTGATTGGAAATACAAGGAAGAAGCAGCCTATTTATATCGTCTAGCTGTTATCTTTCGAGATCGACTCGTCGACCCAATACTAAGAACAGATCGAAGCCAGGTTCCTGATCCGGTCATCTCCTTTGAGGATATGAGGAATAATAATATTTTAGCAGCCTATACCCTGGTCAGAAATCCCCAAGGTCTTTTACACGAAATCACTTTAAACACCGCTCACTATTTTGAAAATGAAGGGAAACAGGTGTGGAAGTTTGGCCAGTGGGCGCAGGCTGAAAGTCTCCTCCACGAGATGTTGCATTTAAAACAGCAAAAATATGGCAAAGAACCCTATAGGCGGGGAAGATCAACTCACAATAAAGAATTTTGTGAAATGGCTAAACAGTTAGGTTTGAATGTGGTCCCCAATGTCGGCTGTCACTTTGCTCCGGCTGATGAAGGATCACCTTTCGCGATTTTAATGCGCGAAATGGGAATCGAGAGACCGGCAGACGTTCCAACGTTCGAGGTAAGGGGCAGGAGATTTGATTGGTTTGAAATCGGGAAAAAGGAGAAGGGGAGATCGAGTCTTACTAAATGGGGATGTGGGTGTCAAAACGTCAGGGTGGGAACGAAAGAATTTTACGCCCGGTGTACCCGATGTGGCAATGAGTTTGTCAGGGTCGATTTAGAGAATGTTGCACCCATGGCGTTGAGTCTTGATAATGTTCAGGAGATTAATAACTTTCCTCTTGATGACTATGAGGACTTATCCACTTATTTAGAACCCTATCAAAATGATTAATCCAATTGACAGAATCCCAGAGGTACTAAAAGATATCTGGGACTTTATTGCCGCCAAGATAGTGATTTATTTTTGGGTAATTATTTTGCTGGTGGTGTCATCTATTGCCCTGCTAAGATTTATGGACTCCAGGGATTTTATTATCAGTTGCGACGAGTATTCCACTGATTCCGGAATTACCTGCCCTCTAAAATGAGCGAGAGAATAATACGAAAAGGAGACGAATGCCTTTATCAGCCCAGACTTCATTCGGTCCGAATCAAACAACTTCACCAGATCGCCGTAAACGAACAAAAACCCATGACGGTTATCCTTGATACCTTGGTCGCCAGAGGAGTGAAAGAGTACAATAAAGATATGGAAAAACCACTTGATATTCTGATGGAAGAGTTAGCCGGAGCTGTATCTTACTTCGCCCTTCAAAAAGTAGAGGATGGTTGGTTTTTATCATTCGTTGACACCGAATTAAGAGAATTCGAGGGTGTGAATTTAAAAGACTTGATCAATGAGGCTACTTCTTTGGTTTTCCCCGCTTCTTCTGAAGATCATTCCGAAGTTCAGGAATCATCGGTTCCACCATCCCCAGAAAATCAGTAAACTCATCTAAATTCATCCTTCCAACAATATAACGAGTACCGGCCCATTCAGCATGAGGGTTTTCTCCCGGTCTCGGATCGTGAGCTTCGGTAAAATGTTTATGAGCATGTTCGGCTCTCGTCATCCCTTGGGCGTTGCCTTCATCATGTTTTCCACCGGCATATTTTGGGACGATATGATCTATCTCTATGATCGAACCATTGGGAATACCTTTTTGAAATCTTTCAGTTCTTTTTTTGACTTTTATCTCGGGGGGAAAATCATTGTCTTTTTTCTCTACCTGCACTGATAAGTAAAACACACGACAACCAATAAGGTCCAGTAGTTAAAAAGTTATAAACCGTTCCCCTATTTTGATACATAGTATTTGGGGGAGTGGTTTGCTACAATTAAATATGAAATCAAGTAACTACGTCTATCTTATCGAGTGCGGAGAGATGTTTTATAAAATCGGAATAGCAACAAGTGTTAGAAAACGGCTGAGTGGAATAAAAACAGGTAATCCATTTCCGATAAGTCTAATAACCAAATCTAAAATAAAAAATGCCCACGAAATAGAACAGACCATCCATAAAAAACTAAAAAAAAGAAAAGTAACAGGAGAGTGGTTTAAGTTATCTCCAGCAGAGGTAATAGAAATATGTGTACTACTTCATTCCAAAAAAAGAAGGGAAAAGCTCATAAATGGAAAAAATATTTTGGACTTTGGCGATGTAAGACTAAGGGATAGCCAGCATAAACTTTGGAGAATCGAGAGAGAGGAGCTTTACTCAGAAAAGGCAGAACCAGTAGAAATCGTAAAAGTAAAGAATAGTGAGAAAACCATGGAAACACTTAGGGTAACATCTGCATATATTAGTGATGAAGTGCTAACGATAAAAGCAGAGGAGTTAATCAAAAAACATGGGAATGCATCAACATCGTTTCTGCAAAGAATGCTCAGAATTGGTTATGTGAGGGCGGCATCAATTATGGATAAACTCGAAGAGAAAGGTGTCGTCACCCAGCAGAAGGGAAACATGAGAACAAGAGAGGTAATTAGAGAAACTGTGGAATTACCGCAAGAATATAAGAAATAACTGATACCCCAATCCCCTACCCCGGTAGTGTACACCCAAAATTTTCCATGCCTAAAAGTAGACCAATAAAGGCCTTTTTGCTATTTTTTACCATACAAAAGAGGGGATTGACCCTATTTTTTGATGATTTTAAACGGTTAAATCCTATAATCTCCGCACTGCATATAACAGAAATGCTGAACATTGCTATTGTTTACCAACAAATTGAAGTGGGGCATTCTTCAGTACATCTTCAACCTTCAAACTTCCGCCAACAAACTCTTCTCTCGTAAAGTAACTTGGAATTGTTGACGTTGGATCATTTGCAAATGCTTTATAAACATTCCCCCAAAAATCTTTTGGTTGTTCGTTATAAAGTTTTAAACTAGCAATAAATTGCATTTGCATTCTTAAAGAAGATGAGGCATAACCCCACTTTCTTGAATCATATTCAAGATACCACCGTACAGTGTCTTTTCTCAAAATAAATTCCAGAGAACCATCATTATTAACTCTAAGTCCACACCATTCAGATCCGTAATTAACTTTTGCATCAGTAGAGAGTATAGAACCATCACTTTGCCGATTTTCTAGAAATGATATTTTTAATGGTCTCTTAAGATCAACAACTTCTCGCTTAAGAGAAACTATTGATAACTTCGAATCATCAGAGGTAAAACCAAGTGCAGGAAACTTATAGTTATTACTCTTTAAATATTCAAGAAATTGTGGTTCAGTCATTTCTTTCTGAATCGCATACGCCTTCATAATCTTTTCTAATACTAAGTTTATGGAAGCTTGATCTTTTAAAACATAACTTCCAGAATCAATTACAGCCTTACTTAAGTCAAAACCTCCAAACCAAGGATATTTTTCTGATTTAAACAATGTCTCCATCACCTTTGTCGCCTCCGGTTTCGGAGTCTGTGTCGAAACTGGTTGTTGCGTCGCAATTTTTGTCACCACCGCAGTCGGAGCATTTTCCGGTACTGCCGCCGCCAAGGTTCTGGTCGCTGTTGGTGTCAAAACTTCTGTCGGTATAATCTCCTTAGCTTTACATCCGGTAATTTGAATTGTAAGAATAATTAATATCGCCTTCATGAGGAATGCTTTTACATTCATCACAACCTCTCCATTGGGTCAATTTTATATACATTGTAGTTTACATTGATTTTCGCCATGCTATAATTTTTTAGGTCGTTATGTTTAAATAATTAATCATATGTATTTCAACCCAACAGACAAAAGTGACTCCATCATCGCTGACATAGATTTCTTATTGTTTGGTGACGGCTCAACCTTAAACACCGATTACTCTTTAACCGACAGGACTAGAAACGTAAACATCTCTCTTGACGAAGTAGTGGCTGAGCTATTTAAAGCCGATCCCAACTTCATGTGGGACGATATTACCAATGCCGATTTTCCTATTGCCGTAATTGATTTAGAGGCAAGCAAAGATCATTACACTCTCCCAGATGAGAGTTTGGTAATCCATCGAATGAGAGTCAAAGACAGTAATGGGGAATATGTAACTCTTACCCCTGCGACCAGACGAGAACTTAGCGATAGTGAATTAAACTCCACTGGCACTCCGAGTAAATACTACAAGATTGATAACGCCCTATTCCCGATACCGGTTCCAGACTATGGAGCGACAAGCGGAGTTGAGTTGGAATTTCAAAGGGGAGCCAATCACTTTAGTACAACCGACACCAATGTAAAGCCGGGATTCAATTCTCAATTTCATCAATACCTTTCAGTCGGTGCATCTCTCCGATATGCTTTAGCAAATGGGATGAGAGAAAAGGCTAATTATTTACAAGCAGAGAAAGACAGAATAAAAGCCATGATCCAAGACCACTATGCACGAAGAAGCCCTGATGATAGGACAAGATTGAGACTTAAGAAACCATCAGTTAGTAATTATGGACTATAAATTTTATACACTTTAGATGAAAGACACAAAATCAACGCTATTTACCAGATTAGAGAGTGAGATAAGTAACTACATTTCAAACAACGTCGAGATAAGTCCTGGTGTATTTTTTAGCCAATATAGTCTCATTAATAGGATTTATAAATTCCGTAACCGTGATTTATCCGGCACTAAGATCAATTCCGACCTTAGTTACAACTACTACTTCGATATTATATCCCCTAGAACTGACAGTGAGATAAAGAATCTCCGTTTTGACACCAAAAATATAATGGTTTTCTCCCAGAATCCAATCAAGGATTTTGCTGCCGTCTTTCTATCAAATGCCACCCTCAAATCGTGGATGGCTAAGAATGGAGAGGATGTCAAGCTCAAGACGGCCGTAGAGGAGTTTGTGGCAAATGGTAATGTGGGATTTAAAAGACTATCAAATGGTTATGAGATGGTCGATGTTTTAAATACTTACATCACCAACCAGAAAGCGGAATCAATAGAAGATACGGACATTGTCGAACGACATGAAATGACAGCCTCCCAGTTAATTCAGATGACTGAATGGGATCAATCTAATGTCCTTAAAGTAATCAAAGACCTAGGAGATAAATCATTCAAAGCATCTACCCAAACCACCCCGATTACTTCAACCAATAAACGATATGAGATATTTGAGTACACAGGCGAAGTAAATGAATTAGAGTTCAACCAGGCTCAAGGTAAAAACGGCGGAGATGAGAACAAATACTTCTTAGCTAAAGTAGTAGTCGCTGGATTGAGAGAAAGTGGGACGGGGGAGAAATATACTTTATTTGCTGATAGATTAACCGGAAAGCTATCTAATCACTACATATTCGCTCACAGAGGCCGGTATGAGGGCAGATTCTGGCGAATAGGAATGTATGAGACATTATTTGATCATCAAGTTAGAGCCAATGAAATCGGAAACCAGTTGGCACGTGGGCTTGAGTGGGCTTCAAAAGTCATATTTAGGAGTGAAGATTCAAAAGTTCTTCAGAACATCAGAGCTGATATGGACAATGGTGATATTGTCATTACCAAAGATTTGCAACAAGTCGACGTAAGAATGAGAAGTCTTGACCAGTTGATTGCTGATTGGAATAGATTGATGGGTGATGCCGACAAATTATCCAATTCCTATGAAGTAGTGCGGGGCGATGCCTTACCATCTGGCACACCTTTTAGAATGGGTCTTTTGATGGATCAGAATGCCGGTAAACTATTCACCCTCTTAAGACAAAAGATTACCCTTCCTTATAAACGAGTATTCCGTGAGTGGGTTTTACCAACACTTATTAAAGATATGAAAGGCGAGGAGGTTTTTAGATTTGTTGGCGAAACCGATATTATGGATCAGCTTAGAGAAATTTTAGTCGATAGCTGGTATGCCAAAAATCTAATTGCCATTGGACCACACACCAAAGAAGTGGCTGAAGCGATCAAGCAGGAAAAACTAGACGAAATACGCAAACTAGATCCAGCCATCAAGAATTCGAAAGAAATATGGGAAGCGGTAACGTCGAGATTCTTTGTCACCATCACGGGAGAGAACTATGACCTATCCGAACAACTCCAAGATTTGACTCAACTTATTCAATATGAAACAGACCCGGAGAGAATTGATTGGATTTTAAATCAGATATACAGATCGAGAAATATTCCCATTCCTCCCAAAAAACCTGAACCACCACCAATGATGGACAATAATCAGTTACAGGTTGAACAGAACGGACAACAGGTGAGTAGACCAAGAGTCCAACGACAGCCAGCACCTGTCACTCAATAATGGACACAGATTTTGCTATCACATTCGAGTCCTTTGGGGATGGATTATCTCCTCTGGCTCATATAGATAATAAAACCTTCATTGGTTCAAAAGGCCAAGCCTCGGAGATGAAGGCTGATATTATTTCCAACCCTGGATTCTTGCAACAATCCCCGGCATTATCTAATCTGACAAATGGAACACAAGCCGGGGTAGTAGATCAACTTATCCGATTTATTCTTGACAGGCCTACAGCTTCAGATACTACCTATGCAGTCGGCACAACTAAACTATTTAAATTGAGTTCAACAACAGTAACCAGTGGTGGATCTCCTTCGTGGCCTCAAGCGATTACTAACATGACTGAGGGTGAGAGTGTCATCAGGTTAAAAACTAATTTATTTGTGTTTTATAATAAAGCCAGTGGGGGTGATATAGCCGCCATGCCATTATCTACTGAAGTAATTGATCCTGATTGGGGAAGTGCAACAGATACCGCCTTAGAAAAAGCCCCACATCCTTCAGCAGCCAAAGAAGATATCTTAGTTTTTGGTAATGGGAGATATTTAGGTGTTTACGTTCAAGGATCAGCAGTACTTGATGTTCAAAAACTTGATTTTGGTGAGGGTGCAGAAGTCGTTGACGTTGTATTTAATTCAAGTTTATGGTGGATTGCAGTGAATTATGGAGAGGGAAGAAGAGGCCAAATTTATCTTTATGACGGTTCGGCTATATCAAATATTCTTTCAGATGAGGTCGGACTTGGAAGCCAGAAGATAGGATTTTTGTATGTGCTTAACGGAATTGTCTATGTTGCTTACGAAGATTTAACTGCCGATGGTTATGCTATCGGCTGGATTTCAGGCAGACAACTTAAACCACTTCGATATTTTTCAGGCTCATTACCAAATCATCGGCAGAAAACATTGTATAAAAACACGATCCTCTTCCTATCCGGAGAGAATGTTTTTTCCTTCGGTGCTACCGTGGAGCAATTGCCGATCCAGATATCAAACTTAGCGGATGGTGGTTATGCCACCGTGGGGGGTGTAGCCGCGCCTTTTGGCACCCCGCTTATCGCCTCTACGGATGGGGGAAGTAATCACCGTCTGGCTAAGTTCACTGGTCTTTCAACTGATAGTAATTGGAAAAGTATATTGAATGACACGACTAAAAACCGATATTTAGGCAAAATCCACACAGTGATTGTGAGTACAAAAGCATTGGAAGCGGGTGCGAGGGCTGATTTGACTCTTGAGGGTAATCAAAGTGCCGAATCATCGAGCGCATTTCAAATAACAGGCACAGGTAAGACTAGACATGTGTTTAAGTCCATCGACTTACCTCCAGTTGAAGATATAAGGGTAGTAATAAGTTATCTTAATGGCAGTGCCAGTGCAAATTGTCCGATTAGGAAGATTATTTGTTTAGGCAACTTCGTTGAAAGATGAGTACGGTAGACCTTACATCAAAAATGACCTTAAAACCTGCTAATCTGGAATTGACAACCGATTACATTTCAGGGGAATTGCCTTTAGGTCAGAGTTTTGGTGGTTTACAAGCATTCTCTAGTAAGTTTATCAGAGGATATGGCGATAGGGTCTTTGGTTCGGACGATAATGGGATTTGGCTGGGTAAAGCTGATTTTGCAGATGCTCCTTTTAGTGTAGATATGGAAGGTAGCACTATTCTTGGTAAAGCTACGGTTAAGGATAACAATGGGACAACTGTAATTGATGGATATGGACTTACATCAACTAACTTTAATTTTGGAGATTACACCTCATCCAGTGGATTCAATGCTTCTACTAATTCTTGGGAATGGACAGACATTACCAGTGCTACTAAAACATTTTCGTTGAATAAAACTGGTCATGTTCTCTTTCTTGTTTTCGGGACGTTATGGTCGAGTAGTGTTACCTATCAAACATCTTGGGTAAGGTTAGCGTTAAATATTGACGGATCAGTAGTTGGTTATTCAGAACATGAAAATTATGATGCAGGGCATGGCGGAATTGTAACTTCAGCTTCTACCTGCTCTTTTCATAACATTGCATTGCTTTCTAGTGGCTCTCATACGGCAAAATTACAGATAAGTACAGACGGACTGACAACCAACGGTCATATCGAATACAGGGGTATGAGTTATTTAATATTAGGTACTTAAATTTGTTATAATTTTTAAGGCGTTGTACCAAAACACGCTATGGGATTAACAAGAGAACAATCAATATCACAATTTGGGAATGAATCCTATACCGGTTGGGGGCAAACCGAGGCAACCGCAGATTTCAGTGCCAAAGATATAAAATCTCCTGTCACCGTGCCTTACTCCACCAACTCCAACGGTTCATATATCAACAATCTAAACAATGAAGTCAATGTAGCACGAACCGCATTGGATCAAAACTTAGTCGGTCAGAGGACAGCAACACAAGCTGAACTAGCCACTGCTAAGGCCAAAGAAACTGCGGCGATGGGTGAAGTTCAGAAATTAACTACTCCGTTCAGGCAGGATTTAGAGACCGAACAAAGAACGAAATATGGAACAGAGGATGTTCTAACCCAACAAAAGAGTTTGCTCGGAGAACTTGATACTCTCTTAACCGAAGGTAATAGTTTAATCAAACAGCAACAGGAAGTAACTGGTCTAGCCTCGATCAGAAATCCCCGAATTCAAAAGACGATGGATGATGTGGCGGCCAGAGCAGGGGTGATTAATGCTGTGGTAAGTCTCCAAAACACCTATCTTTCCAATGCCTATACCGCAATTGATCGAAGTGTAAATGCAATTACTCAAGACCGACAAGACCAACTCAGTTATTACGAAACAGTATTAAATTTAGCCAATCGAGATATTGTCACCCTCACGGCTGAAGATCGGAAAATAGCAGAGGAACAAACAAACTTATTAAAAGGTGATCTTACTAGAGCGCAGGCTACATCAGACTACATCAAAGAATTAATGGTCAATCCCGATACAGCCTTAGTTATGGCTCAATCTGGTGTAACCCTAAACGATTCGGTTGAAATTATCAATCAAAAGATGGCCAAATACCAGTATGTGAGTGAGGTTCGGAGCCTGTCTAATGAAATGTCTACATCAGGTTATTCGATTGTCACCAGTCCAAAATCTGTACCAGCAAGTCAATTAATAACAATTACGGATTCAATGGGTAAAACTTATTACTACAAGAAAAACTTAGCGAGTGGATTTAGTTCTACCGACTTTTTAAGTAAATTAAGCGACATGGGATATAAGGTTAGTAGCGGCGAATCTAAAACCGCTCCGGTGAATACCAGTTCTATTTGGAATGAAGTATTAAACGGTGACACATCAACATATGCCGGAAAACCAAACTTTACTCCAGCTGGTGGACCTGGTACGCCTTGGAAAGACTCCGCAGGTAATAATTGGATTTATGGGTCAAACGGTTGGAATACTAATTTAGGAGTAAATTAAACATTTAAAAACGAATGGCATTAACACAAACCCAAATAAACGAATTCACCAGAAGGGCAAAACTTGCAGGATTAGATGATACACAGATTCAGGGTGAGATTGCCAAAAAGGTGGCTGAGTTTAATCAAACCAATGGCTTGACCCAACCACCAACGCCAAATAAACCAAACGTCGGTTCAACTGGTGGATCTTCAGTACAGTCTGGAAACTTTGCATCCACTTTTGTTCCATCGCTAAACGAATCATTTGAAGGGTTTGCAGGAAATGTAGGCAAAAGTCTGGTAAAGAATATTGGGGATATATTTAGTGCTGCAATTAATGTTTTAAATCCAAATTTGGATGAAAATACCGTTGGCAACATTGGTAAACTAGGAATTGACGCAGTTAAATTAGCGGCGGGGGATAAAGACGAAGCCAACCGAGCTAAGTTGGTAGTCGATTATTATAAAAAGCGATATGGTGAAGACTTAGGTGATACTTTATATCAAGATCCAGTTGGAGTTTTGCTTGATATTTCAACAGTTATGGGTGGAACGAGTGCATTGCTCAAAGGAGCTGGTGCAGTCTCAAAATCAACGACATTAGCAAAAACGGCTGGTATGTTGGAGAAAGCCAGCGTTGCCATTGATCCGATTGCCAAAACAGGAAAATTAGCTACAAATGCTTTGAAATATACCAAGGTAGCAGATAAAGTAGCCGAAACCACCAAGGGAGTCAGGGAATCTATCGCAGAAGAAGCGGCTAGACGGTCTTTGAGAGCCAATCCAACCCAAATGGAGAAATTCCAAGAATTGATAGGAACGGCAGATGAACCAGGAGACATTGGTAAATGGATGACAGGTGAAGGTATCTATACAAAAGATGATGTTGTGCTTCAAAGGAAGTCGGCCCAAAAAGAATACAACAGTCTAGTAAGAACAGACAAACCTATTAGCGGTCAAGTATTTGCCGAAAAACTCAAAGCCAGAGCCGATGAAATTGAAAAATCCGATGTCTCTCCTAGTGCAGTCGCATTAGCGGCAAAATTAAGAGAAGAAGCTAAAAGAGTGGGCAAAATCAAGAACATCACTGACACCATCCTTACCAACAGCAAGACAAGTCAATTCTCTAAGGTTGGCAAAAAAGCGATGACCGATCCAATTACTGATAACTTCAATAAGGAATATGGAAGTATCGCTCTACAAACACTAGATGAAATAGCCCCAGGTAGTGCAAAAGTAGGTAAGAAACTACAAATACTTAGAGAGTTCGATGGTATTGTCAGCAAACAAAGAAATCTTGGAAAAGGAGCACAATTAATCAATATCTTCAAGCCAGCTTTCACCGGAATGACTGGTGGTTACATTCTAAGTGGAGGCAATGTAGCCAGTTCTCTGGGTTTTGGTGTAGCTGCTTCCCTAACGACAAACCCCTACATTTTAAAGTCGTCTGCAAAGATGTTGACAGAAGGTATAAAACTATCAGAAAAAACAGCAGAGGGAATAAAGGTTGCAGGGAAAGTTGCTGATACGGTCACTAAAACAGGAAGATTGAACTCAGAAGCTGAAAAATTACAAACAGAAACAAGCCAAGAAGGTAAGTTACCAGGTAAAGATAATTCTTTGTTAGGAACAAACCCAACGGAATCCCAAGGATCATCACCAAATGGAGAATTGTCATATACAGGGAGTTTACCACAGGCCAGAAAAGAAGCCGTAACAGGACTGGTGGCTATGGGGGTAACTGATCCTCAAGCGCAATTAGAACTACTCAACTATGATGAAGATGGAAATAAAGTTGGAGACTTTACTATCTCTGAAGTAGTTGGTTATCAGTCTACCGCCGAAAAAGTCAACAGGGATTCCCAAACCATAGCTCCAACCATAATGAATCCATTTGGTGGACTATCAAAACGCCAGGTATTAGCTTTAGCTTTATCCAAAGGGGCGTCAAAAAAAGACTTGGATGAGGTTGGCTCTCTCTACGATACGTTTGCGACAGATACTGGCACTATTTCTCAAGAAAATATGAAAATCGTGGACGGATTAAGCTCTGAATATTATCAGAGAACAAAAGATAGTGGTTTTATCGATATACAGAATAATTATAAAAAAATTGCTAATACTGGTGATAGTGCTGCAGGTGATCTTTCGATGATATACGGATATATGAAACTACTTGATCCTTCTTCTGTTGTTAGAGAGACGGAAGCTGATATGGCACAAAATGCTGGTTCTTTCGGGGACAGGGTACAGAATGCAATGAATCGGATTGTGAATGGTAAAAGATTAACAGAAGAACAAAGACGAGGGTTTATAGCAGAGGCAAAAACAATATTTAATCAATATGCAACACGACAGACTACACTTGATGCTTTTTATCAAGGGAAGGCTCGACAATATGGGGTTGACCCGTCTCTGGTGGGAATTGGCATTTATAAATAACTATTTTCAGTGTGCTATCATAATTTAGCGTTGTGAAAGTTTAATAAACCAGCTTAAAGCTATGAAACCAAAAACAGAAAAGAATCCAAACGGTGTCGGAAGAGTTACAGACACTTTTCCCACAGATTTTAAAGAAAAACTAATAGAATATTTGCAACAGCGACAAGATACCGTATTAAAAGTCAAACTTCCCACAATTGAAGGTTTTGCCGGATTTCTTGGTGTAACCCGAATGACACTCTATAACTGGGAAACCGCTCATCCAGAAGTCGGCAAGGCTATGGAAACGATCCTTCTAAACCAGCTCGAAAGGCTTATAGACGAGGGTCTTGGTGGTCATTACAATGCCACTATCGTTAAACTACTCCTTTCCCACAATCACAAAATTAAAGACGAAACCGTTAATGAATTTAAGGGTGAAGTAACCAGCAAGTTTGATGACCAACAACTCCAAAGGATTGCCGAGCGTATTGCCACAAGAGGCAGAAGCAATGGTGATCCATCAGGCGAAGAAAAGTCTAATTGATTTTGCTATCGCCACTGATAAGAATTATCAAGATACATGGTTTCATGAGACATTGACGGCTATTCTTCAATCGGCAATGGAAAAAGTTGAGAGAGGGGAGGATGCCAGAATTATTGTTACTGTACCTCCGAGGCATGGAAAAAGTGAGGTGTCTACCAAGAAATTTCCGTCGTGGGTTCTCGGACATCATGCTGATTGGCCGATCATGGTTGGCTCTTATTCAGGTGAACTGGCTACTAAATTTGGCGAAGAGACACGGGATATTATGTTGTCATCGTCATACCAGGCGATATTCCCCACCCGTTTACGATCAGACGCCAAAGCTAAAGGATATTGGAAAACTGATGAGGGTGGAAGTTATATGGCTTCCGGTGCCGGTGGAGCGTTCACTGGAAAGGGATTTAAAATCGGTATCATTGATGATTTATTCAAGAACCGAGAAGAGGCGGAATCCCAAACTATCAGAGATTCTAGGTGGAATTGGTACAGATCGACCTTTTACACCCGCCAGGAAGGTGCTACCGCTATCATCATCCTAAACACCCGCTGGCACATGGATGATCTGGTTGGGAGATTATTAGAGCAACAGAGAAAAGATGAAGCAGAGGGGATTGAGCATTACGACAAGTGGATTTTAATAAACTTTCCAGCTATTGCCACCGAGGATGAACAGTTTAGAAAGAAGGGGGAGGCGTTATGGCCGGAGAAATTCCCATTAGATAAACTTCAGAAATTTGAGAACACTCTTGGTCCATACGAATTTGCAGCTCTTTATCAAGGGAATCCAATCACTTCAGAGAATCAAGAGTTTAAGGAGACGTGGATTAAATATCGGTCATGGTCAGAGGTTGAGGCATTAGATACCCGCAAGTTTGCCACCATTGACCCGGGTGGAAAAGAATTAGAAAACGACTACACAGGAATAGTCAGAAACTACGTTGACCGTCAGAACAAATGGAATATCAAGGCTATGAGAGTTCACTTTGATCCAAAGGAGCTGATAAATTACATCTTCACTTTGCATGATGAAGGGTTTGAGAAGATCGGGATTGAGGAAACGGTTTATCTAAAGACATTAAAACCATTCCTTGACGATGAATGTGCCAGGCGTGATAAATTCCCGTCGATTTATCCTTTAAAGCACAACAGCACCCAAAAAGAGGTCAGGATCAGAGGATTGATACCCCGTTACTCATCAGGTGGAATCTTCCATATTACAGGTGAGTGTCATGATCTTGAGAAAGAAATGTTTGTATTCCCCAAGGGAGCCAACGATGACACTATTGATGCTTTTGCCATGCAGTTAGAAATTGCTGAATCGCCGATAGATGAATTTAAGCAGGCGATTATGAGAGTACAAAGAGAAGAACGGCGTGGGGCGATACAAAAAAACTTCGGTTTGTAATTTGCTACAATAACTTATGGAAGAATTAATCAAGAAACTCAAGACTAACCCTGATTTTATCGAGTTTACCGACTATATTCTTCAGGTGATTGATGGATTGGATACTGTGAGTGGGGTGGATTCAATGACCAATGAACAGGCGGGAGAAGAGGTCAAGGTCAGAAGTAAGGCGAAGGCGAGGTTATACGAAATATTAAAGCCATTTATCGAGTTCCAAGAGAAAAAAGAGCCTACTGAGGCGGAGATTAAAAAGACTTCGGGAAGATATGGCCTTTAATTATGAGCAACGAAGCAACCAAAGCCCAAATCCGAGCCTGGCTAGATGAAGCGGTCAGGAAAGCTAGGAATCCCGACCCCAAAGAGAAGATTAGAAATGAAAGAAAGAAACGAGCCGTTAAAATTTCAAAATCATACGGATTATGAGTGGCAAAACATACAAGAAACTACGCCGTGAAGCCAAAGAACACGGAATACCCTATGAATTAGTTAAAAGGGCTTTCAGGAGATTGGGGACTCTTGATAGGAAGAGAGTGCTGTCTAGAACATCCACTATTTGACAAACATATTTAATTATTGTTAGTATCAACTATGAAGAATACAAAAAAGGAACAAGAAGCCGTTGTTTATAACGGAAAAATCGAAGTCAGACGATACAGTTTAGCCATGAATGGTGAGAATTTTGTCGAACTTGCCAATGAACTTGCCAACAAAAAGCAATATGTAGTCAAACTTGAAGATGTCAAAGAGGGGATTAAATGCCCTTCGTGTGGACACGTCTTCACTCTTTGAAATTAAAAATTAGTAGCGTTGTGAACCTTTGACGATTTAGTTGGAGGGTGGATACCCACAACGCTTTCCATCCCCCAACTAAGCTGCCAAATGGCAGTTTTTTATTTATATCAAGTCCTATGGACGAAAATAACAACAACATCGTGGTCTCTCCCGATGAGCTTAAGGCTGATGAAGAGATACAGAAGGTCGTTACTGATGATGAACTCAAGACCAAGGTAGCTGAGGAATTTGGATTAAATCCAGAAACCGACAGTGAAATGATCGAAAAGCTCATTGCAAAGGAGAAATCCCATCACGAAAAGTTATCTAGTGCTATCAAGCAAAAGATAAATTGGCGAAACAAAGTAACCGCTGACAAAAAACCCGAAGGGGATGGCAAAAAGCCGGACAAGGAAACGCCTGACATTGGGCAGTTGGTCGATAGTAAGCTGAATGAGATTCTGGAGTCAAGAGACCTTGAAAGTCTTGGGCTCTCCGATGAACTGAAAGCCGAAGTAAAAGACCTGGCCAAATTAAAAGGTATTTCCGTGAGAGAAGCAGCTAAACTTCCCTACATCCTATCAAGGAAAGAGGAAGCTGAACGTGAAGAGAGGATAAAAAATGCCACTCCACCACGTTCTGGAAAAGCAGGTTATGTGTCTAATATTGACCCATCTAAACCTTTGAATCCAGCAGATTTCAACCTAAATACAGAAGAAGGTCGAAAAGCATGGAATGAAGCAAAGGAAGCAAGGGATAAATATAGGAGCACACAATAGGGCGATTCTTTCATCTTTCGATTTTATTTAATTATTTTCATTTTTTATATGGACGACATCAAACAAGAGTTTTGGGGTGATCTCCAGGTAGATCTTTATACAGCTAACAGTGCTGTTTACCTAGCGAATCAATCCCTTGAATCGTTAATCAGTACTAATGGTAGAAAGGCACACCGCCCAATTCTATCTCACGCTCAAATCGGGACTTATACTCCTCACAGCGATATTACCTTCACCGCTAAATCAGCGACAAAGAATACTTTGGAAGTTGATACTTTCAATTATTCTGCTGAAGACATCGATATCACTGAGTCCAGCCAATCTCCTTATGAGCTTTTACAACATTCTCTTACTTCGATCCGTCGTGGTTTGATGAATGCTTTTGAACAAAAGTATTTAAGTGAAATCACTAATGCTTTCCACTCAATCAATGGTGGTTCGGCTTTAGAACTCGCTTCTACTAATGTTCTTGACGTTTTCCAAGAAGCAGATTCCAAATTAGGTGCTTTTGATGTTCCTACTGAAACATCGATGAAAGCAGTGGTTTTAGGTCCTAATTCCGTTGCTAAACTCCGAAGAGCGAAAGCTGAAAGAGAAACTGGTCTTGGTGATAGCGTTTTAGCTAATGGTGTAATTGGTCCTTGGCATGGATGGACAGTTGTGCAAAACAACAACCTTCCCTGGTCTGGAACTTTAACCATGGATACCAACCCGACTGATGGTGATACTGTCACTATCTCTGGCGTTACTTTCACTTTTAAAGCTACCCCAGTTTTGGCAGGTGCAGTTGACATCGGTTCCGATGTCGCTACTTCTCGTGCAAACTTAAAGCTTGCTGTTGAAGGTGGTGCCGGTGCTGGTACAGCTTATATTGATATTAGTTCTACCAACGCTTTCATACTCCGACGAAAGAGAAATGTAAGATGTTCTTCTGCTGAAGCTATGGCCTTCACTGGTAATGGTGATATCTCAGTAAGTGAGGTATTATCCGCTCCTACCAATGTATGGTCAGCTCAACAGCAAAAATCGATCTTCATGATTCGTGGTGCTATTGATGCAGTCATGCAATTCATGGATCTCGAAGTTGGTTCGAAAGAAAAGGGCTTTGCCAAACTTCCGAAAGGAATAATTGGTATGGGTACAGAAATGTTCCCGGACGGCCAAATTGCTTCCGCCAAGATGATTCTTGATGCCAGCAATTTCTAATTGTCTTTGAGGTAAGTGAACTTTAGTTCCTCCCCCTTGGGAAACCAGGGGGGACAACAAAACAAACTTACCTCTAATTAATAATTTAGAGGTTTTTTTAAAATATATGTCAAAAGTATTTAATAGAGAAATTCAACTCTGCGGACGAGTTAAAAGTGGTGTCCGTGTCTTAGCTAGAGACAATGACGGAAACGTCCTTTTTGCTAGCGGTACTTCTGTTCCAACTGGTGCAGGTCATGCCAAAGGTGCTTTGTTTATTAAAACTGATGCAACAACTAAAGGTCTTTATGAAAACCAAGGTACTACCGCTTCTGCTTCATTCAACGTGATTGGTGACATCACCAATGCTGAAATCGGATCTGCTGCTGTAAGTCTTGAGCATTTGGATTCAGGTATTGCCCCCTCTCATGTAGTTAAGTATGCCGGAAAGATTACCTGGTCTGGATCAGGTGCCTCCTTGGCGACTACTGTTACTGGAGTAGCTGCAACTGATATTGTTGTTGCTACGATTCAAACAGCTCCTACTCAGGCAGCTTATTTAGTTTCGGTAGCCCCTACGACTAATACCATTACCGCCGTCTTGTCGGCAGCAAACACGGCAAATGATGCTGTCATCGCTTATACCGTATTTAGAGCTGCTGCTTAAGCGGAATTAAGAATTTAATAAACAAAATATGATTACAGGAACTTATCCAGCAGAAAGAAAACCAAAAGGATTTAGGACTTTAGCTATCAGTAGCACCGCCAAAGCATTATCTGAGGCCACCGATGGAATCCCAAAAGGTGCCACCAGAGCGATTATAAGCGTCATGACTGATGCAATTCGTTGGCGAGATGATGCTGGGACTCCTACTGCCAGTGTCGGCATTCTTGGGGCCGCTAATGGGCTGATAGAACTCCCATCTTTGGAATCCATCAACGGTTTTAGAGCTATCAGAGTCACCACTGATTCAACTCTCAATATTGCTTATTATGGTGAATAAATTTATAAATTAAAAAAATATATGAAAGATCTATCAGGTCCAAAAGGTTTTTTCCGATTAAACATCATTGAGGAAAAGGATGGCCGTAAGGTTGTCGTTGGTGACTCAGGATGGAAACAGAACATGATTACCAATTCGGGTGCACAAAAGTACATCGTCGAAAAGATGACCGGCGGTGGTATGGCGGTAGCTTATGCGGGCATGGGTTCAGCCGGCACTGTGGCTTCAACCGATTCCAACATCAGCAATCCAGTAGCCGTCAACCGAAACTCGTTCGCCGTTGCCGGATCAGTAGCATCATCACGCACATTACGTTTCACTGGTTCTGTCCAGTCCAACGTCTATCCTGCGACAACTATCGCTAATGTTGGCTTGTTCGCCGATTCAGCCACAACCAACGCCACTGGTACAATGTTCTGTGGCAACACTTTCGCCTCGTCTGCTTTGGCAACCAATCAGGCTGTCAACTTAACTTACGACATTCAATTCCCGTAAGGCGAATTTTAGGGAAATTATTAATGGTTGCATATTTGAGCCTCTGATCTTGGGCAACCATTTGTCAGAGGTTCAAACATATTTATGAAGATAACAAAATATACAAACCTAAACCTGGGGGAATCTGAAAAGGATTTTGAGGGTAAAGAGGATTATCTGAATCTCCCCTGGCCTTATAAAGACCAGTCAGTTGATCTCATTAAAGCTGATCACGTTTTAACTAAAGTCCCGAGAGATAAATTCATTGACTTTATGAATGAATGTTGGCGGGTAATGAAGTACGACGGTCAATTTATGATCTCAATCAGTTACGGAATGAGTTACGAATTTGTCGCTGATCCGAAAAACGTAAATCCTTTAAACGAGCTGACCTTTACTTTCTTTGATCCCTTAGAACCAATAGCCGGGAAGTATAACTACAAGATTTATAAACCTAAACCTTGGAAGATTACTCATCTTAGTTTCAAGATTGGCGGTCTGATGGAACTTCTGCTAATTAAAAGAAGGGAGGACAAATCATATGTCAAATAAATTAAATTTAGGCTGTGGGTTAAGTCCGGTTAAGGGTTGGATAAATGTGGACAAGTTCATAACCTTAGAAGGTCTAAAGTCTAAAACAGGCCAATACATTAATTCTCTATGGGAAGAAGGGGCGGAATTTATCCAAGCCGATATTCTCAAATTACCTTTTCCAGACGAATACGCTGATTATACCGAGCTACATCAAGTCTTAGAACATCTTAAGTACCGTGACGTTATTCCTGCTTTAAGGGAAATTAGAAGGGTGATGAAGACAGGTTCACAACTAATCTTAGATGTTCCTTGTTTTGACGGAATTGCTTTAGAGTGGATCGAAATGAGATTAAGGGGTGATTTTGATTGGGAAAGGTATACGAATATTATGCAGACAATAGTCGGCAGTCAGGCAGGTGACACCGAAGGTGAAGTGCATAAATGCTTATTTAATCCTCAATTTATGAACGCCTGTTTGAATACCGCCGGATTCTTCAACGGAGAGATGTTTGTTTACTACAGGGGTTCTAAGATGGTTAAAATAGGCGAATTAGGAGGGACGGATAGACCTGATAGGGTTTTCCGTAACGACACATTAGCAGTTAAAGTAAAAAAATGAAAAATCCATACGTTAAAAATCCAAACATAATTGAAAATCACGGGGTCTGGAAACACCGGGTAATGATTGGAACTGCGGTTACAGGTCTGGTCAGAATCGAGTGGGCTGATAGACGTTATTCGCAGATCATCCCTACTAATTGGAGTTTGAGTGACTTAAAACAATATATCAATGCGACCATGCCTCTACGTTTTCAAGTCTCTGACGCTCAAAACTTAATTGTCAAAAGTGCCATAGAACAGGATTTTGAGTGGTTATGGCTAATAGAACAGGATAATCTACTTCCCCAAGATGGATTTATCCGAATGAATCAGTATATGATAGACAAGAAAGTGCCTGTCGTTTCAGGGCTTTACTTCACTAAGTCTATCCCCCCTGAACCCATCCTTTATCGTGAGTGGGGAAAGGGTTATTACAAAGACTGGAAACTAGGGGATAAGGTTTGGGTTAAAGGTGTACCGACGGGTTGTTTGTTAATCCATATGAGTATTCTAAAAGAAATGTGGAAGGATTCACCCGAATACGTAGTCAATAATATCGTTACCAGACGGGTTTTTTCTGAACCTGCTCGGTTGGTCTTTGCTCCTGAACATAACAGTTGGAAAGGAGAAACCGGGACTAGCGATCTAGATTGGTGTAAACGAGTTGTTGATGGGGATTATTTTACTAAAGCGGGTTGGCCGAAATATGGCAAAATGGAAAATCCGTTTTTGTGTGATACCTCATTCTTTGTCGGACACATAGACGACCAAGGCAGAAATTATCCATTAGAAATTCCACCTGAATTTATTCCAGATGAAAAACATAAACCTCAACGAAGAGTCAAAACCAAAAGAAAAACTAACAAACGAAAAACCTTGGTTTAACGGAGTACATAGTTTTAGTTCAGTACACGTTGTCACTCCTAAACAACCGAAGGTCTTAGGTATAAGTATTTCAGACAAGTTGAACGTAAAAGACAGGATGGGTCATTGACATTCGGCCTTTTCGTGATAGATGTGAGCTAGAATGGCACAATATTTAAGACCAGAAGCAACAATTACATCAACGTATGTTGTAGGGGGAGACCACACTTCTATAGATGAAACAACTCCAGTAGATACACCTTATGGCTCAGAGTTCATATACGGAACGGAAAACCAAGCTACCACTTATGAATGTAGGCTTTCTGATGCTACCGACCCAGGAGTACATACAGGACATACTTTCAGGTATAGGATTGTTTCCTTAAACGGAACCACGCCCAGCGTTAGTGCTGTGGTTTATTGTACCGTTCATCTTTACCAGGGTGCGACACTAATCAAGTCCGATACGCAAAAAACCACTACTGCCAGTTGGACAACTTACACTTTGACCCTATCCGAAGCGGAAGCAGCTAATATTACCGACTATACCGATTTAAGACTTAGGTTTAATGGTACGGATTCAGGTGGTAGTGCGGCTGCTCAAAGAGCTTTAGGTATCTCTTGGGCAGAAATGGAAGTACCGAATGTATGGACAGGTCCAGTTCCCAGCGTGTCTGACTCTTCTACGGTGGCTGATGTCCCGACAGTTGTCAGAGTTAGTAATGAACCAACAGTTGCCCTTAATACTCCTGCCGATGCTAGTTCCGACTCCGATACTACACCTGCTTTAACTTTTACAGGCACAGATCCTCAAAGTGATGACATTGAATATAATATCCAAATTTCTACTGATAATACATTCCAAGAAACTAATGATTTTAGTGCAGCATTAACTGGCTGGACTAGTGTAACTAGCACTTGGGCGATTTATTCGGGAGCATTTGCTCACAATGTCAATAGTCATGCCATAGCAACCAGAAATGGTAGCGAGAACTACAACGGTAGGGCTGGGGATATTACCTGGACAATAAAACCTGACATGAACTTTACGGGCGTGGTCTTCGGTTACGATACGGGGGCTACCTACAAGTTCTATCTAGCCTCAATGCATGGTGACGCTCAATATATCCGTCTGGCTTACTATGACGGAGCGGATATGGGGGTAAATTATACCTTCTTGTCCAGTACTGCTGTTTCTTTCAACTATCTCATCACTCACACTTTCCGTTTGTGGTATTACCCAGAAGGTACGGGTATTAGGGTACATATTTATATGGATGGTACGGAATATATTAACTACCTAATTACTAGTCCGGCAATGGGAACTCTCCAGACAGGTGTCAAGTGTTACTATAATTATTCTAGTGTTACCTATGATAACTATATTTCTGAAATACCCTTAATTAACGCTTTTTCTGATTATGATACAGGGTTTACTAGAACTGGAGATACTCACCCCTTCACTTCAGCAGAAACGGTTACTTATACCGTCCAAACTGCTTTAGACACTGATACTTACTACTGGAGAGTAAGAGCCAGGGACCCGTCTGGAGGTAATACTTGGGGAGCGTGGGCTACAACCAGAAGTTTTACGGTAACGGCAGGTGGAAGCAATCCTTCCATCAATATTTCAGATTCCTCTACGGCCACTGAATCAGTTTCAGTCTCCCTTAGTAATCGTAATGTTTTACCGACTGCCGATTCTTCAACTGCTACCGAAAGCATTACTATCTACAAGACCAGCCAGAATATTTCCGTTTCGGATTCTTGTACTGCGGTTGACGTACCCACTGTACTAATTCCTATCTTAAAACCCATCGTATCAGATTCCAGTACCGCAGTTGATGTTCCGACTTTAAGTAGAGTCGAAGGTCCGATAAGCATAAGCATAACGGACAGTAGTACCGCAGTTGATACCCCAACTTTAGGGATTACCAACCCATCTATAAGTATTTCCGATTCGTCAACTATTTCCGAAAACATTACAAGTAGAATTACCAACCCAAGTATCAACGTTTCTGATAGTTCTACCGCTACTGAAAACATCTCATTTACAGGTAGGATATATTTTTCAGTCAGCGATTCTTCAACGGGAGTAGACATCCCCACAGTTTTAGTTCCCTACAAATATATAAATGTTTCTGACAGCACGACAGGCGTGGACACGCCAACACTTTTCAAACCTTACCTAGCAGTCAATGTTTCTGATTTTACAACTGCTGTTGATACCCCCACTTCAACGATCAGCAATCCGTCTATAAATGTTAGTGATTCGAGTACGGGTGTTGACACCCCAACTGTCGGAACAACTACAACCGTAACTGATTTGAATATAAACGTCTCTGACTCCACTACGGGTGTAGACGTTCCTGGCTTCGGGGGAAACACTTACCTTACAGTAACGGATAGCAGTACCGCAGTAGACGTACCTAGTTTTAAAGGGAATATCTATCTGTCTGTAATTGAGTCCACTACTGCCGTGGATGTAGTAACCATTTACCAGAACAAATATAATGCCGTAGTTTCCGATTCCTCAACTGGTGTAGACGTACCTTCATTCAACGGACAAATATATTTATCAGTATCGGAGTCTTCAACTGTTGGAGAACTAATCACCTCTCGGGTTCCCGTCACTTATATCAATGTCAGTGATTCTTCAACCGCCACCGACGTTGCCACCGCCCAGGTTTCTAAATACAACCTATCAATTTCCGAAAGTACCTCTGTTGGGGAGATGGTAAACACGGGAAGTGATGTACAGATTCAGACATTTGATTCCTCTACTGTAACCGATGTACCAACCGTATTACTACCAAAACTCTATATCAGTGTTTCAGATAGTAGTACCGGGGTGGATTTACCCACCGGAAGTGTTTCAAATCCACGGATCAATATTTACGATTCGTCAACAGCCGTAGATACTCCAACTGGACGAGTTACCAACCCTAACATTAATGTTTCAGATTCCACCACTGCTAGTGAGAATATTGCCTTTTCGGGTTTAATTCGCCTCTCGGTTTCCGACTCCTCTACTCCAGTTGATGTCATCACCGTCTATCAAACCAGATATAACGTTAATGTTTCTGATTCTTCTACTGCAATAGATCAACCATCATTTGACGGTCGGATTTATCTATCGGTTACTGATTCGTCTACTGTCGGCGAGTCAATCACCTCAAGAGTTCCCACCACATACGTTTCCGTTTCTGACTCCAGTACGGCGGTAGATGTACCAACTCCTCAGGTATCAAAATATAATCTATCAATCTCGGATAGTGTATCGGTTGGGGAGATGATTCTAACCGGCAATAACATTGTTATTCAAACCCTTGACGTCACCACGGCGGTTGATTCACCAACCATATTACTGCCAAAACTGTATGTTTCTCTATCAGATTCAACCACTGCCGTTGACACCTCCACCGGCACCACCACCAACCCACGAATTTCTGTTTCCGATAGTTCCACTGGAGTTGATACTCCCACCGGGAGAACCACCAATCCAACGATAAGTATTTCTGACAGTACGATAGCGGTAGACACTCCAACGGTAGTTATCCCTAGGTTATACGCAAGTATCAGCGATAGTTCAACCGCTACCGACGTACCCAATGTCATACTACCGTACGAATCAATAGTTATTAGTGATTCCAGTACAGGCGTTGACATCCCAACCTGTCAAATTCCCATCTGTAATATTTCAGTTACCGATAGTACCTCCGCTGGGGAGTCGATCAACGTCGGTAATAATGTCGCCATCCAGGTTACGGATAGTAGCAATGTTGTAGATGTAGTTACGATCAATGTTCCCTTTACGTCTCTTGATGTAAATGTCTCTGATTCCACCACCATTGTTGATGTTCCGACAGTGAAGATGATTTTAAACATCTCGGTTAACGATTCCAGCACCACTACTGAAAATATAACTATTAGGAAGAATGGTTTTGATGCTTCCGTTTATGACACTTCAATAGCCGGCGAAAGTCTAAGCATTTATTTATCGACTTTAATAGTTTCTGTAGTTGATTCGTCCACTGTCAGCGATATCCTTTCGATCCCGCAAAGATGGACAGACAAATCAAAAAATGCCAGTAGTACTCCAACTTATAAAGAGAAAATTCATCAAGAAAGGGATCGGGGAAGGATTTTGACCCCGGACGGTTCACAGGTATTAGTAGGAGATGGTGAAAACTTGGTTTTAATCTATCAAGAGGAAAACAGACCGTGGGAAAATGTACCTCTAAAGGTTACGTCCACCAGTACCATGAAAGGAAAGATAACTTCCACTATAAGTTCAGAAAGAATCCTAACCCCTGACGGTTCACAGGTATTAGTCGGCGCAGACGAGTACCTGGTACTGGTATATAAGGAGGAAACAAGTCTTTGGACAAGCGTTGGACAAAAAACAGGGGATGAGTGGACTAGAAAAGTAAAAATACTAGTCGATTAATTATTTGTTACAATTATTTAAAGCGTTGTATTTATAACGCTTATGGCCGACAAACTATTTTCTGAACTAAATAAAGGTTCGTGGAGTTCCGCAACCTCTTATACTATTGGTGACTTCGTTTCCCATATTGGCAGTTCTTACGTCTGCATAGCCAATAATACTAATCAGGAACCGCCCAATGTAACATATTGGGCTCTTTTGGCTTCAGGTGGGGGTGATGTGGTTGGGCCGGCATCGTCAACAACCGATAGAGTTGCAGTATTCGATGGAACAACTGGAAAACTATTAAAAGACGGGGGGGAGACTATCACTGAAATAAAAGCAACTTCGATTCCATCCTCCTATTTAGATACTGATGGAACATTAGCTACTAATTCAGATACAAAAGTAGCTTCCCAAAAAGCAGTTAAGACCTATGTGGATGGGAAGGTCACATCATTCTGGACATCTTTTTCAGGGGCTTATAATTCTGCCAGTGAAATAATAATATCTGGCGTAGATGTTACGGATGAATATGGATTTGGAACAATAATTAAGTGGTTATCGTCGGCTGATGTTTTTAAGTTGGGGATGGTTGTTGGGAAATGGATGAGTGGCAGCGACACTATTTTATCTGTAAGAGGGTCGGTTGTAGCCAGTGGTGACAAAACATTCAAAAAATGTTTGCTAACGGTTGAAAAAGAAGTTTTTATAATTGCTGGGACATTATCAGCTGGTACAAATGTGTCTAAAACTTATTTTACTGGCCAGGCAGATGAAAGCGAGCTTTTCTATGTTATTGCTGGTAGGTTATGTGCTGGAACTGCTGGTTCCACTGGTGATACTTATGCAGATGTAAACATAGACGGAACAACTACGTTTACTACTAAACTTAGGTTAGAGGACGATGAAATTGCTGGAGCAATGGTTTCATCCTCGTCACCGACTACGCTAATTGTAGAAGGGAAAGAGATGACGGTAGATATCGACTCGACAACCACTGTTCCGCAAGTTGATGGATATGTTTATGTTTATAAAGTACCTAGTACATGGGTAACAAGAACGTAATATGTCACTTGGAGAAATAAGACCACAGACAGGAGTTATTGGGTTGTTTCATTTTGAAAATAATTCTAATGATTCAAGTGGGAGTAGTAATAATGGAACAGATACAGACATAACTTATTCTCAAGCAAACGGAAAGTTTAACCTTGGGGCTGGATTTAATGGCACAAGCAGTAAAATAGTTTTGCCGGCAGGATTAATAGGGTTTACGACTTCTCTTACAATTTCTGGGTGGGTAAGTTGCACAGATTTTGTTACTCAAAGATTTGTTTTGTCATCAGACAGTGGAAATGGATTTCTCTTTTATTTTTATACAGACGGCAAAGCTCATGGAGCATTAAATACAGTCTCTGGTTTTAGTGATCTTCCAAACTCTGTGGCATCTACTGCTGGGGAAGACATATTTTTAGGGATGACTTATAACGGAAGCACTTTTTCTTTTTATGTAAACGGTGTTTTGGCAAATTCAGCTTCTAAAACTGGGAATATAACTTATGCAGAAACAAACAAAGGAGCTT
>Ga0209800_10000776_pt1 | contig 41391 bp, 40 predicted proteins | sample Higcelweek8metaG_FD_187174 | JGI IMG/M metagenome (GOLD analysis project Ga0209800, IMG submission 187174) | Freshwater pond sediment microbial communities from the University of Edinburgh, under environmental carbon perturbations - High... | ecosystem: Environmental > Aquatic > Freshwater >...
TGTTCGCCCCTTTCTAAAGATTAGTATATATTAATAGGTATATACCAGTTTTTAGAAAGGGGCTTTTTGTTTAAATTAACGGATATCAATATGGAAAAATCAAAAATACAGGATGTAAACCCACAGGTAAACTTCTCACAGATGGAAGATGGAATTAACGAGTACTGGAAAAAGAACGATATCTTTCAAAAAAGCATAGAAAACAGACCAAAGGACAGAAGATATTCCTTTGTAGACGGGCCTCCATTTGTATCAGGAATGCCACACTATGGACACCTACTTGTATCAGTACCAAAAGACGTAATCCCAAGATATTGGACTATGAAAGGCTACAGAGTAAGAAGAACTTGGGGTTGGGATTGCCATGGACTACCAATAGAGGCAAAGGTAAATGAGAAATATGGAATTAAGGATAGGTATCAGATTGAAAATGAGATAGGGGTAGAGAAATATGTGCAACAATGTAAAGAATTTGTAGACCAGCATATAACTGATTGGAGATGGTATATAGAGAAAATTGGAAGATGGGTAGACTTGGATCATGCATACAAGACCATGGATCCTGAATTCAACGAATCAGTCATATGGGCTTTCAAACAGATGTGGGAGAAAGGATTGGTTTATAAAGGAAAGAGAGTGTCTATGTACTCTACGGATACTTCAACCCCAGTATCTGGTTTTGAAGTAGGAATGGATGATAACTATGAGGATGTAGAAGACTTGGCAATATTCATAAAGTTCACATTAAAAACAGACAGATTTAAAGATCTCACCGGAGGAAAACCAGTGAGGCTTGTCGCTTGGACAACAACTCCATGGACCATACCCGCGAACTTTGCATTGGTTGTGAATGAAAATTTTAGCTACTCACTAGTTGAATATGAAGGTGAGTACCTAGTATTTGCAACAGATCGACTAGAATATGCATTTGGTGATAGAGAATACAAAGTGGTTAAAGAATTAGAAGGGAAAGAATTCGAAGGATTGGAATATGAACCTGCATATGACCATTTCAAAGATACTGCTACTGAAAATGACTGGCATGTATATGTCTCAGATGAGGTAGTAGCTGATGAAGGCACAGGGGTATTACATGTTGCGCCAGGCTTTGGCGAAGTAGACTTCAAGATGGGTAAAGATTGGGGATTAAGTGATACCGTACACATCGATGACATTGGGAATATGAAAAATGGCCCATGGAAGGGTGTATATATCCGAGATGCATCTCCAATGGTTACTGAAGATTTAGAAAAGCAGGGCAAACTATTTAGATCCGAAAAATATCTACACAGGCTTCCGTTCTACAGAGGTAAGAACCCATTAATATATATGTCCCAAGATTCATATTTCATAGATATACAGAAGATAAAGGCAAGAATGTTGGAATTAGAACCAAATGTAAGTTGGATGCCAGAAACATTTAAGAAAAGATTCATAAATGTTTTAGAAACTTCCCCAGATTGGGCTGTATCCAGGAATAGATATTGGGCAACTATAATGCCAATATGGGAGAACGAAGACGGAGAACAACTGGTAATGGGAAGTTTTGAAGAGATGATGCAACATACAGATCAAATCGAAAAACGAGATGAAGAGGGAAGGGCTGTCTACTATTTGGATAATGAGAAACTAACATTACATAGAGATATGTGTGACAAGATTGTATTAACAAAGGATGGGAAAAAATATCACAGAATACCCGAGGTATTAGACTGTTGGATGGATTCTGGTTCAGTGCCTTTTGCAGAACATCACTATCCATTTGAAAACAAGGAAGCATTCGAAGAAGCATTTCCAGCAGATTTCATTGTTGAATATACAGGACAAATAAGAGCATGGTTCAATGTGTTGTTCAGAATATCTACCATGTTGTTTGATACGGTACCCTACAAAAACGTCATATGCCATGGAGTATTGTTTGGAGATGATGGTAGAAAAATGAGTAAATCATATGGAAACTATCCTGATCCTAAGGAAACCTTAATCAAGGTGGGTGGTGAGGCAATGAGGCTTTACTTTGCTTCCTCTCCAATCCTCATGGGTGGAGACATTAGTTGGTCTGACGATACCTTAAAAGATCAGGTTAAGGATGTATTACTTCCAATATGGAATACATACAGATATCTTACAATGTATGCCACACAACATAACTGGACGCCAACCACAACAGAGTTTACATCTGATGACATATTAGACAAATGGATCGAAAGCTATATGAAGAATACAACAATTGAGTATGCAAAGGCTCTAGAAAGCTATGATATCCCTTCTTCAGCTAAGTTAATACAACCATGCATAGAGAATATCTCAAGATGGTGGATTAGAAGATCGAGGAATAGGTTTGCAAATGGAGATACTAATGCACTTCAAACTTTATATGCAACAATGGTGCTATTTGCAAAAACATTTGCGCCACAGATGCCATTCTTAACTGAACAGATGTATCAGAACTTAGTTACAAATGCCGGGCTGAAAGGGGGCTTGGAATCTATACACTTAGAAGACTATCCAACCTTTGAATCCAAAGACATTGACTATGATCTGTTAGAGAAAATGGAATTAGCCAGAGAAATCTGCTCAAACGGGCTGAAGGTTAGAGAGGACTCTGGGAACAATCTAAGACAACCATTGGTAGATGCATATATTGGTGTTGATGATGAAATTGTAATGAATATCGTTAAAGAAGAATTAAATGTAGGGGAAGTAAAATATTCTGAAGGGCCAATTGCCACAGAGAACTATGTCTCATTTGGAAATGCAGAAAAATTTGTAAGCATAAACACTGAAATATCTGAGGAGCTAAAAGCACAAGGTATGGTTAATGACTTTATGCGAAAGTATAGAGATATTCGAAAGAAGAAAGGTTTGAAGGTTAACGATATGGTAGGTCTACAGATCTATGTTGAAGATGATGTTATTAAGAAGGCGCTCAGAAACTTTGCTGACCAAAATAGTGTGGATTTACAAACAAACAGTGTGGAATTCGTAGAATCAATGGAAACTCCTGACGGAAATATTGTGATAGATGAAAAAATTGTTGCAGTAAAACTAAATTAGAAGACTAGTATTCCGAAAGGGATACGACTAATCCAGTAATCTTAGCAAACTGCTCGTTTGCTTGATCCATGGTCTTGTCAGAAGCTATAGCTAACTCGCCAACAATATTCTTAACCGCCTCTTCAAGTTGCTTTTCAATACTGGTAGGGATTAATCTCCCTTCTTTCTCTCTTCTTCTCCTAATGAAGTTACAATATTGAATAATCTCAATTGTTGATTTAATGTCTGATTTCCCTTCAAGCTCTTTAAACATGTTCAAAATGATATTGAAATCTGTGACTTTTGGATTTTTGGATGGAGATTTCTTTAATATCTTAATCTCTTCAGTAATCTGTTTAACAGACATTACCTCTCTAATACCTAATGAATCAATGTTATCAACAGGAGTAGAGATACTCAATGGATTTGTGATTAATTCAAATTCGAAATATTTCTTAATTTCTCCATTAAATTCAATGTCCTTTTGACCTTTAACCTTACCTGCACCGTGTGATGGATAGAAAACTTTTGATCCGATTTTAAGTTGCATAATAGAGGAATTCCGTTATATTAACGTTTCATTATACCACGAAAGTGCTATACTTTCCTTAATATGAATATAGTAGTTATAGGGGGAGGCACAGGCTCCACAGTAGTACTAGAAGGCCTAAAGAAATACAGAGAACTTCATCTTAGTGTTATTGTTGGAATGATGGATGATGGCGGAAGCAATGCATCTGTGCGAGATGAATTTGGATTGCTTCCACTCAGTGATGTTAGAAAATCAATACTGGCTTTGTCAGAGGACAACGAAAGCAACTATCTTAGAAAGCTTCTTACATACCGATACTCAGGATCGGATAACTTAAATGGGCATACCCTTGGGAATCTTCTCATGATAGCTATGTCGGATATCTTGGGTTCTGAAATAGAGGCAATTGATACTCTCTCTCAAATGTTTGGAGTGAGAGGCGATGTCTTACCTGTAACATTAGATGATGTAAGACTTGTTGCAGAGTACGATGATGGAACCCAGATAGTAGGGGAACACTATATTGATGAACCACAAAAAGATATCAACATCGTAAAGTTCTATCTCAATGGGAAAGCGAAAGCATTTCCTAGAGCAATTCAAGCAATTAAAGAAGCAGACTATATTATTCTAGGGCCTGGCGATCTATATACAACACTCATCCCAAATCTTCTTGTTGATGGAATTTGTAAAACTATTAAGAAATCTCATGCAAAGATCGTGTATATATCAAACCTAATGACGAAGATAGGGCAAACAAGACATAAAAGTGTACAGGATATTGTAAATATAATTGAAGGATACATTGGAAGAAACTTAGACTATATATTGTTAAATAACGGAAGAATACCCAAAGAAGCATTTCAAAGATATATTTCAGATGGAGAAAATTTAATCAAAGATGATATTGATGAAAGTAAGAAAAATCACATCATTATTAGGAAAGATCTTGTTGCAAATGATAATATTAAACAGGAGAAAGGGGATACATTAAAACGGAGCTTTGTCAGGCATGATTCTCGAAAAATTGGGAAAGCATTATCTCATATCTTCACAAAGAGCCCCCTCGGAAGGTTCTTTAGAAATATTTTTGGCCAGTATGTTGATTAGAGGAGTGCCATATTCATCAGCTTTAGATTTAGTTTCGAAACTATTCTGATTTAAAAGTTTGATAATATTCTTGGGATTTCCGTTATTAATAGGGTGATACTCGATTAATATATTTTTTACATATTTCAATTTGTCACTCTCAATTAATTCTTTTAGAACTTCTGTCTCTGCACCTTCAATATCCATTTTCAATATATCTATCTCTTCGACTATATACTTACCTAGCCGTTCGCACTTTACACTTATGGGGATAGATTTTTGTTCGCCGTTCCATGCGTCTTTGTTAAAACTTCCTGTTGAAAAGCTATCATTTCCGGAGTTATCAATGTAAAAGGTTCTAACTTCATTATTACTTCCTAATGCAATATTGTGTAATTCGACATTAGTTAAACCATTACATTCAATATTCTCTTGGAGTATTGGGAATATATTTGGATTAGGTTCAAATGCGACAATTCTTGAATTAGGATACTTGATCTTAAAGTACAGAATGGAAAGGCCAATATGTGCACCGAGATCAAATATTAGTGGAGTGTCGTTCTTTTCTTTATCTTTTAGACTTAAATCAACACTGTATATATCTTTATTGAATATCTCATCTTTTAGAATATTGAACTCTTCCTTATTGGTATACCCGATTTCATATCCTTGTATTTTTGAAAACATTGTTTGCATAGTGGAGTTTAACAAAAAAGCCCTGGTGTTATCCAGGGCTTTGATAGATTACATAGCTTCGATCTTATTCATTACCGACTGTACCTTTGCAGCCCAGTTATCTGCTGAAGGAGGGCAATATGAATATGATATCAATCTAGGAGTGGTTAAACCCTTAGCATAGTATTTTGAAATACCTTTTGATACCGCCCATATACCTTCTTCCCAACTTGAGAATCCAGATTTACCCCATCCCCATGCGTTGTAAGGTTTAAAAGTATGTTTACCACCCTCAGATTCAATGACAGATATAGCTGCAACGATGTTGTAGTCTATACCGTATGCATCTGCAGCAGCAACAAAATCCTTAGCATAATCAGCAAGAGGGGCAGCTCTTTGGCTTAAATATGCTTTAATTTTTGCTACTCTTATATCAGCAACTTCATTTGTAGTGATTTCAGCACTATCTACAGAGATATACTCTGTACTTACTGCAGATACCTGGCCTTGGTCAGCTAAGACTAAGTTTACGGGCACCTTATCGCTTATAACATTTGCTACTAGGCCGATACCTAAGACACCAGCTATTACGCTTAATGTCTTTCTACCTTTTATGTATAACCTTTTCATAGCAGTTAATTTCAAGTTAATACCTATTTCTAGGTAAGCTATATTATACCACAAAGAGCCTATAGCAATCAAAATGGCAATATTATAACTGGTAGTATATTATTTATTTGTGAGATCAATAGTCATTAATGACATTAAATACAAAAGACCTCCGAAAGGTCGTATATCCTTGTATGCAGGCATCCTTGGCCTCTTCATCGCTTTTCTTTTTCTTTACATTCAGAATTTCAATACTGTTAATACTTTGATTACTTTTCACAACCCAAGAATTCGATATGATACATATTCAGTAACTTTTGAAGGTAATATCCCTGAAGAATACAAAACGTTAGTAAAAGAGAATGTTAAAGATATGGTATTTAACAAAAAGGAGAGATTTGCTTTTGTAGATAGCAAAGCAGATATAACAATACAATCAGAGAAGACAGATACTAATATTGAAGTGCTTAGTGAGACATTAATACCTGTAGGGCACTTGTATTCATTAAAAACAGCTACTAACGAAGATGATATTAAGAGTATGAGTGTATATGTATTAAGTGATACATATATTAATTTCCTAAGAGATCAATATGGAATTACTGCTCAGAAAATAGATAACGTAGATGCCTTAGTAGCTAAGATGAAGGAATCTGATAACAATGTCGGATTGATTACCTATGACAATCTTAATTTCAGTATGAAGATATTGAAGGTAGGAGATCAATATTACTTAGATAATCATGATGCGGGGATTCACATCCGTTTCTATGCTACTTTAGCGGAGGGGGTAGATTCTTTTGCATTGGATATTTTAAAGAAAAATATATCTACAGATAATAGTGTTCCAGATACTGCGAATCTCCTTAAACTTAATATGTCAGGTGTTGTTGCCATCTCTAGAGATTTGGGCTCCAGGATGAATTCACTTCAAAACTATGACTATCCAGCTGAAAAATTAGGATCGTTCCTGTCAGATGCGGATTTAACCCATATTTCTAATGAGGTTTCATTTGTTGATGGGTGTGTGGTTGCTGCAGGTATGAGGTTTTGTGCAAGGGATCAATATATGGAGAGTATTACTGCAAGTGGGGTAGATATTGTTGAACTGACGGGAAATCATAACAATGATTATGGTAGTGCAAATAATGGGAGGTCTATAGAGATGTATAAAGCTTTGGGCATGGACTATTTTGGTGGTGGATTGAATAACGAAGATGCCTCAAAGATATTATATAAAGAGGTTGATGGTACAAAGATTGCCTTTATAGGCTACAACTGGTATGACACAACATACAAGACTGGTGCTATTGCCTGGGGTGACAAGCCAGGGGCTAATGAGTATTCTTTGGAGAAGATGACCGCCAATATTGCTGAAGCTAAGGCTAATGCGGATATTGTTATCGTCGATTTCCAATTTCAAGAGTGTTATTGCTATCCTGAGGGTGATGTTATTTACCCTATATGTTACAAACCTCTTGGGAATCCAGATCAAGAGAGTGTATTTAGAAAGGCTGTTGATTTAGGTGCTACCATTGTTATTGGTACTCAGGCACATCAACCTCAAACTTATGAATTGTATGGTAATGGTGTTATCTACTATGGTTTAGGTAATTTGTATTTTGATCAATGGAATTGGATTGGTACTAGGCAGGCGATGATTCTTACACACTATTTTGATGATGGGAAGTATGTGAATACTAAGCTTACACCTATATATATGGATAGGAGCATGCAACCTGATTTTGCGACGGAAGCACAAGCGGATCAGTTGTTGAAATCATTAAAAACAGCCAGGGATTAAATTTCTATAGGAAGACGAAGGTTTTTGTTGCTTGTATTGCATCTTCGTCTCCCTATTTGTTAGAGGATCATGCGGGTTAGGCGTTTGGTGAGTCGTTCTACGAACTTTTCTCTGACACCAAGGCCAAATCCACAGTTGAGGTGTACATCTTTCTTTTTGCTGCCTTTGGGCTGATTAAGAATCACCTCCAATGGGCCGGCGTGGCGATTAAGAACAATTACATCTTCAACCGTTTCGAGATTACTCTCAGCGTCGAAGATTTTGCTCCCGGGTACAACAGATATATCCATGTATTCCTCCTCTAATATATACCTTGAGATATATAGCAGAGTCATTATACAACCTATAATGTTTTTATTTCAATCTGTAATATTCAAATAGATATTGTCCCGCTATACCAGCATATTTACCAAAGTATTCTGTATACCATTTAGATATATCTTCATTCTTGGTATATGGTACTTGGTATATATCCTTAGCAATATTGTACATCCACCTGTCTATTGGGACTGTATCTAAATATCCAAGGGAGTAGAGGAGTATACAATCTGCAACCTTTGGGCCAATGCCAGGCATTGAGATTAGTAGTTTCCTAATATCTTCCTTCTTGTTTGGTAATTGTAACTCGGAAAGTAGTTTGGATGTTTGCTTAAGGTATGGTGCCCGATACCCAATACTAGCCTTTTTGAGGTCCTCTATGGGGGCTAGAGCTAATGATTTTGGGGTAGGGAAGGTATTGTGGCTTGTACTTGGAATTGGTGTACCATACATCTGTGAAAGAATCCGAATACTTTTCCTAATAGCGGGGATATTTTTGTTTGTAGCTAATATGTAGGAAGTGGTTGTTAGAAGGAAATCTTGTTTTAATATGGTTATATTTTTAATATGTTTTATAGCTTCGTCTATGTGTCTATCCTTGTTTATTTCCTTCTTAATACTTTCATAGTCTAGATTCTTACCTAGATATCGATCCATATCTACATTCTCGTTTATCTGTGTAATCTTTCCATTATCAATGATTATTAAGCCATTATGGGTAAAACCGTAGTATTTGTTATCTATATAATCCCAGTTAAAGGCTTGGCCACCTAGTAGAGTTGTTTGAAGGTTTAAGTTCATATGTATATATTATATACTTTTAATTATAACTTTTTATATGACAGAATATGCCTGATACAGAGGGTGTAGGGGTTGTTGATACGAGAGATAGCACAGAGAAGCAGGTTCCCAAGGAGAAGATAACAGAAATTGTAAATAACTTCGCTAAGTTGTATGAAGTGGATTTACAAGATGCTAGCTGTGATTTTGAGGTTGAATATATAAAAGGTGAGGAATGGAATAAATTAGCAGAAATGGAAATTTCAAGTAGCTTAGGAGTTCAGGGAACCCTAAGTAGAGCGGATATTGAGAAATTCGTGGCAAGAAGAGCTATCCCCCTGGGCGAATGGATCGCTGAGGAAGGGAAAGGGAAGGGATATCTTTTAGAAATGTCTGAAGAAGAATGTTCTAAGGCATGCCAGGATCATATCTTAAAGCATGAAATCATGCATGCGATATCTCTCAGAACAGGCGGAGGATTTTACGTCAGAAGCATATATCAGGCTGTATTAGATGGGGATGGCTTTCTTCCAAACAGAAAAAATCTAAGTGAAGGAGCTACGGAAGTGTTAGCTTTGGGGCTTGCTTTGAACACGACAGATCCTATTGAGATTGTGCAAGTGATAAAGCAGAGAATTAGTGCGATTAGGAGTTCCAAGTCTGAACAAAAGGAGATCGGAGATATGAAGACATATATAGGCGAATCCCTAAATGTATTGGCAGTTTTAAAGTTGGCGGGAATATCTATAAAAGAAATGGCAAGCTATTATGCGAAGGGGGATTTTCAAGGCTTTGCAGGTAAAGTAGCCGGTGTTTTAAATCAAAAATATCCTAAAAGGGGTCGCTCTGAAGAGGAAAATACGGGGGATTATTTCCAGTTTCTCAATTATATGCAAAGTTTAGGAATGGATACTGTTTATTATGATATCTTAAAAAAAGAAGGAAGTATTCATCAAAATGAAGGAGAAATATAAGTAGATTAGATACTTTCAATATCTTATTAAATATTATTGCCAATTAGGTGATATAGCGATATATTATAAGTTATCATGCCAGAAAGAGAAGTACAATCTAGCACTGCCACAGATACAATGTTCGATCCTCAATCCATTGAGGAAAAGTATCATTGTAAGATAGATGTAGAAAGGGCTGAAGCAGTCCTATATGCAGCTTTAGATGAATATTCTAATCATGAGCTTGGTTTCTTTAAGAAAAAGAGACAAGCGGAAGAAGATTACGTTAATTTCCTAATTGAGCAAGGAGAGAGTAATGAGGGTATAGCGAATGCTTTGCTTTTGTTATCAATGGTAACTTTTGGATCAAGTAGCGAAGTTTTCTATAACAGCTTACCGAAAGATCGCGCTACCCATCAGAGAGATCGTTTACTCCTAATCCCCTCGGAGGTAGTGAAAATGAAATTAATAGATCCAAAAGCCGTAAAAAGATTGAAAAAATATGAAAATGAGATTCCCAAACTTCCAGGACTTGGTGGAGAAAAAAACGAGAAAAAACCTCAACTAACAAAAGAATTTTATGATGAAAGCTTTAATAAAAAATGGAGTAGATTTATCAAAGAAAAAGGAAGGCAGGGCGAAGCGATGGAAGGATGGTACGAGGATTGTAAGGTATTGTGTGAGAAATATGATGGGAGTGTTTTTAATCTCTTCAAGGCGTGTGACGATGATGCAGTAAAAGTGATGCATGCGCTTACGTATAAACCTGGAGGTAAAAGCTCGAATAAAGAGATCAAGAGATTTGAGAAAAAATTAGCATCCTTATTTCTTCAATGGATTGGTACATATCACTTGTATGAATTAAGTAATATGGAGGAATTTGGGCTTCCGGTAGATTTTCAACTATGCAGAATTGCGGTTCAAACGGGTATTATAGATGTTATTCCTGAGAATAAGATAAGAAGAAAGGAATTTGCTAACAATATTTTTCTTCCTATTATTGCTTTCTTATGTAAAAAAAATGGTTGGGAACCGAGACTCGTTTCTGAATCCTTATGGTTAATTGGTAGTCAAGGATGTTCAAAGGATCAGAAGAAGGATTCTCCATATTACACATGTCCACTTAAACCTTATTGTAAAGGTGTATTGCATAAGATGAAGAATGATTTCTTAGAATTTACATATGAAGAAATTAAAGAAAAAATGAAGGCATGGGGTGAATATGTGGAACCTCCATTGGAAGCTTTATATAGATTAGGTGTTGATGTAAATAATTATTAGTTATAAGATAGAACTAGCCCCGATATACTTTGAATTGAAAAATATGACAGAGATTTTCAATATTGAAAAAGCTGAATTAATACTTCCTGAAGCACCATATAAAAACTTGCGTGAATTCATAGAAACAGCATCACCCGATGTTGTACGTACCGCCTATTTTTATGTCCCCACGGAATGGCTACATGAAGTGGAGAACATTCGCCCATATAATCAACAGCAGATTGCAGATTTAGCAGAAAGCATAAAAGCTGAGGGACAGTTGCAGGCGGGGATTGCGGACTTATGTACTAATGAGGATGGTACTTTTAAGATCAGAATAATTGCAGGAAAACATAGAAAAAAGGCGATAGAGAAAATAAATTTTGAAAAAGAACTCGGGGAACCAGATACTTTATTCGAAGTAAGACTTTATGACAAGCAATTGTCTGCTCGTGAGATTGTTAATATTCAAATGGCAGAAAACTTACAAGAGAAGATGACCCCTGCTCAAGATGCGGTAGTTATAGAATCTATGTGGAAAGAATATATGATAAATATTGAAAACGAAAGTGAAGTTGCTAGGGTTAAAGATTTTGCCGCTCAAATAAGTCGAAGTGTAGATGTTGTTAAAGATGCAATTAAATATATAACTGAAATCGATGAAAAAGTTCAGAAGTTGGTTGATAATAAAATAATCTCTTATTCAATGGCTTTGTTGTTATCCGGGATTTCAAAAGAAGAAAAAGGTTTTGGAGTTTCCGATCAGCTAAGATATGCACAAACATTCTTTATGAACAAATTCACGGTAAAGCAAGCAAGAGAATATTTGAAAAATCGAAAAATGAAAATAGATGAAAGTAAAATGGAACTTGAACAAGAAAGCACCCAGCTTACTTTTGAGAAAAACGAAGATGAAGCTATTCTTAAAGATCATATTATTAGTTTGCATTATGCATCAGGAATGAAAGTAAGAGAGAATGCACTTTGGTTTGTTAAGGCTGTTCGAATGATTAAATTACTAAAAAATGACGAAATAGAAGCTAGGTTCTCGGCTGGTATTAAGAAAACGATGGGGAATTTAGGTTTTTCAATTGCTGATTTCAAAAAAGATTTAGAACCTTTGATCACAGATGAGGATTATGAATTCGTTTTTGGAGAAAAGAAAGAAGCTACACTGGATTTAGAATTCAAGACTGAGTAAAAATTTTTACATTTCTCATTTCCATTTCTATTTTATATACCATATACTTGATGTATGAAATCCTTAATAATCTATGACTCCTTCTTCGGTAATACCCAATTACTTGCTGAGACCATTAGTAAGGAATTAGGTAATGATACAAGAGTAATACATGTTTCAGATTTTAAGCAAGAAGATCTAAAAGGTGTTAGCCTTTTAATTGTTGGTAGTCCAATCTTAGGATGGAGACCATCTGAGAAAACAACCGCCTTCTTAATGAGTTTTGGAAAAGATCAATTAAAAGGGATTAAGGTAGCCACCTTTGATACAAGAATGAAGATCATTATTCATGGTGATGCCACTAAGAAGATGTCTGAAATGCTCTCTAATCTAGGTGCTGAAGTCATAGTAGAACCCAATTGGTTCATAGTGATAGGTAAGGAAGGACCACTAGCAGAAGGAGAAATTACTAGAGCCCAGGAATGGGCGAAGAAGATAGCAGGTATAATTGATTAACCTCTTTTTTCACCACATCCTCTGATTAAATGTTCTTCACAGAGTGATCTGGAGAACTCAGTATAGAAGTGACACATATTAATGCAATATGGTATTTCAAGTACAGTCCATACATTATCCTCTGGGATTATTTCTGGCTCTATGGAGAATAATATAGCTATATTAGTATCTGTGATTATGGATATGTCCTTGAATTCAGGGTTTTGTTCAATTAATCCAGATAGGATATTAATATATTGTTGTGATAGTGTGCATGATATATATCGTGGTTCTGGTGTATCAATCACTATTTGTTTTGTAGTATGTTTATACTTCTAACAGTACAGGTAGTGGAGGAGGGTGTCAATCATTTGGTTAGTACATACTTGGAATGGGTGTATAATAATATATTATGAGTGATTGGACGAATTACAAAGCAGGTATGTCTCCGCAAGAGCTTGAAACTTCAGGAATAGCTTTTGAAAGAAAACCTTGGGATATAGAAGGAGAACAATTTATTGGAATGCCATTTGCTGATCTTATTCCAATTCTATTTAGAGAATCTAGATTCTCTCCGGATCGCTTCACTCCTCCCGATTGGATAGATCCATATCAAGGAGGAATAATAGGAGCAACATTGAAATATTATGGAATTAATCCTCACGAAGAAACGTCTGAAGAACGTAAGACAGGGGAAGGGAAGGAACAGCTATACTGGCCAGTTGAAGTATTACCTGATGGAAGCATGCGTGTTCCAGTAGGAACAATCCAAGATCTCTTAGCGGGAGGAAAAGATTCCGCCGTAGCATTAACTTCACGAGTTATGTTAAATAATTTAAGTAGACCTGGGGAATATGGGGGGATAGCTCATTTCCCAATGTTAGATATTGTACATAGTCCTACAGAAGAAAATATAAAGTATTTGATAACTGAGGTTAGGAAAAGATGCGGATTACAGAATTTTTTTGTAATACAATCCTCGGATAACGGAATGATGATAGTTGGAGCAGAGCTATTTGATGAGGAGAATTTTGTTGCTTTATTAATGGATTCTTTATTAATAAATCATGTAGAGACAGAGGGCACTGATGGTTTTTGGGTTGATGATAGATGGAATGCACGTAGTACACAGAATGGTGTGTCAGAAACAGGGGATAGAATAAATCGATGGAGATATAATGGCGCATTAAGAGTAGTAGCAAGCCTTCCAGAGAAACCGTGTAAGCCTTTTGTGAAAGCGGCTTTCTTGAATGGGGTTACCTACGGGGTGTCCTGCTAATATCTTCTTTCGAAGAAATATATCAGGGCACCCCTCATTCACTTACCAAATACTATTTTGATATTACCTTCGGTTTAAAGAAGATAGCCAAGAGAGATATAACTCCAAGCACTGTAAATGCTATGAATACTCCCTTGGTATCTACTAACAAACCGACAACAGGATTAAACACTGTTAACATAAGACGACGTGCCATACTAACAAACGAAAGAACGGTAGCTCTTTGTTCACAGGATATTTCCATATTAATCTCTTTAGACATCAGACTACTTACTTGTAATCCTAATCCACCTGCAAAGACCAATACGAAGAATACTCCTACAATGCTATGTAGCACTCCTCCGAGTATGAATCCTAAACCTACTATTACTGCAATGAGAGTAAGTACTTTTTGAGGACTCATCTTCTTGAATAGCTTTTCCGCTATCTTTATCAATGCAATCTCGGCTACCAACAGCGCGATTCTGTATACACCAAGCATGTCCTCGGGTACAGATAACACTATTAGCGCCTTTTGGTATAGCCATATTACAAAGTAACTTGTAGAGGCTAGGATACCAGTGTAGATAACCAATTTCCTTAAATTGAGACTATTCTTTAGTATCCTGAATGCTTCTACCATAGTATCTTTGTAATTGGGTTTCAATGATTCCTTTTTAAAACCATTAGTTCCTTGGACAAATAGACCAAGTAATATAATGGCGATAATATTCGGAATCACACCCAATCTAAAGAGTTGCTGTACTGAGAATATTCTGCTAGCCCATATGCTAATCCCTGCGGCTAAGATCATCCCAATCATGTTCAGTGTTCTAGCGGTTACGGTTATCTCTCTAAAGCTATCTTCTAAATGATACTTTTTAGAAATATCGTACATCCACGCTTCTTCAGAACCTGATATGAAGGCTATGCCTAAGGCAAAGATGAATTCGGATAGGGCAAATATCCATATATTAGGAACTAGGGTATATACAAATGTTCCTAGAGCAGTAAATGCATACCCAATTAATACAGATTTCTTTTTTCCTTTGACATCTCCGTATACTCCTGTCGGTATCTCTAGTAAAAAGATACATAGGGTAAACCAACTTTGAAGTGACTGTGTTTGAGTTTGGTTCAATCCTCCCCAGCCTTGGAAAAAGACTAGTAGTAGCGGACCAATTAACTCTACACCCAATATGAATTCTACGATCCAAAATATGTAGATCTCTTTCGGCCAAGCAAATAACTTTTTCATTTCGTTTCTCCTTTTAAATTAAATTTGTATTTGGTTGTAAATGATCACCATTCAATTATTTAAATTGATGGTGTACAACTTCCAAATACAATTAGCTTTTAAAAGGAAAATAAAAAACCTCCAGTATTTGGAGGCTATTCACTGACAATTTGGTTAGGAATTATGCAATAGAAAGGTCTCCAATATAGTGTGTTGCGTGTAGAACGTAACCACACATAGATGGCTTGGTTGGAGCGAACTTTTCAATTTGTCTATCGTTTATGTTTTGCATAATGGGGATATTATATACTCATTTGAAATGGGAATGCAAGAGTAAGACAAAATCTTTATTCCTTTGTTTACTATTTATTCAGAAACTTCTTTTGTAAGTACTCTGAAAGGGTCACCATAACAGGAGGAATATCAAACTGGAGATATTCAATTGTGACTGGTTCCTCATTTTCTAGTTTTGAATCACGAGAGCTAGGAGATACAGTATCATCTATCTCGATATCCAGGTTTACATTAATCTCGGCTAGCGTATTGACGATCTTTTGTAGATCTTTAGGGGTTAACTCTATATCCCAGATATTCTTGCTTTCACTGTATACAATGCCAACCAATTCGCTTGGAAGCCAATCTGGTCTGTTTTTATACATAATTACTCGTTCTGATTGTGCTACAGGAGGTATAGCCTCAGGTCTCTTCTCTACATATATGCATTGCCCATGTTTTCCTTCTATAGTTTCAAAATGATCGGAATATAAATTGGTAATATCTTCAATCGTAAGAACCGCTTGTTCTTGTGTAATAGGATCTTTTAAATCACCCATGAGGTTTATTAATAAAAGCTTATGCTATATTATATCACTTTTTAGAAGACTATAAGATGAACTGTGGTGAGAGAAGAACTAGGGAAGAAAGATGTAAATGTTTTTCGAATTTCTAAGTATAAGGTTTAACTTTCAAATCGATATTTTGTATAATGCCAATATGAACATTGAAGAAGTCGGATATGTAGATTTACCTAAAGCAGATGAGCTGCAAGTTGCCACAAGGCTCTTTCCTGAGCCAACCAAGGTTGGAAACATGACTATTCAGGAGATGAAGATCAATGGAGGGCTTAGTCCGGATATTGCATTTATAGAAACCTCGGGAAATACTCCAGTTCAGTTTTATAATGGAGAGGGTGATTTAACAGATATTTTCTATTCAACAACCGATAACAAGCCAATTGGTTTAATTCTCATGTCTCCAGAAGGAGAAGTAGCTTTGAAAGTATATAATCCCAAGACCGATGGCGGGGGAAGGGGATATGCAGTAACTAAAGGTTGGACTATACAAACGATTGTTCCAGAGGGGACAACATTAAAATTCTTTGATTATTGGTCTCCTAAAGGATATACAGAAAAAGAAGGAGACAGGATGTATGGAGAAACTGTAGTATCGACGGTTACAGACGAAAAGGTATTGGAAAAGTTTAGGGGTGCTGAAAAAGAGTTGTTGGATTATATGAAGAAGCTTTGAAATTGATATCAGATGGAGAAACCGAACGAGGCAATTACTTTTTCTTTAGCTTTATCAAGCCGTATATAGCTATTAATATCCATGCACTATTTAATACTATTAGTGGGATTGAATTATGTACAACGGAGTTGATTATAATTGCTAAAGATCCAAAGAAGTTTATTAAATGGTATATTACTTGGTTTCTATATGATTTTTCTAATGTAGTGATAACAAAATATGCCAGGAGAATTAAAACTATTCCTATCCAACCGATTATTTCATAAATCATATTATATGATACTATAAATGATATCTCATGCAAACCTTTAGACGCTCTGTTAACCAGAGATAAGCTATACAAGCAATTGCTTTCGAGAGGGGTATAACCTTGAAAACGTATTCCCTATTTCTATACCTCCGAAGCCTGGACAGTAAAACCAACATCTTGTGTCTCAAAACAACTAGTACTAGTTGGCATAACCAACCTAAGATGAAAACTCTTAGAACTACCAGAACTTAAGTTAGAGAATAGTCTCTGGTACGAAGTAGAAAGATCGTTATAATTGGTAGGAGGAGTGCTACAATCGGTATCAGTAGCATTACAGGTCTGTAATTTGTATTGGTTGTGACCATTACTCCCTGCTAAAGTCCAAATACAACTGCCAATGGAGTTCTTACCCTTAATATTCACGTTCACACTATTCGGGCCACCATTAGTTACTGTCTGTACATCACCATCGGGGGGCATATCAGTAGAATAGGTAGTCTTAGAGCCAAATGCCTCTATGGTACCAAAAGAGACAGTACCATCCGATACTGAGATAGATATAACATAAAGAGGAATCTTCCAGGCCATGTATCGCATAGTAGCTGAAGCATTAGCTCCAGTACCGATACCAACACTAAAACCATCTCCCGTTATACCTGTTATCTGGGTAGTTGCATTCGCTGTACCTAAGAAGTACTGCGAAGCAGTGCCTGCTAATGCCGATGGTTTATGAACACCACCAACCGCGGTGGCCGATTTAGTCCATATCAAATCAGACTGGTATCCAGAAGCTATTGTTTCGCTATGTGCACTCCCTGTCCCAGTATATGAACCGACCTTAAAGTTATCTCCTGCCTTAAATGCAAACCAGAAGTTTACCGCAGCCGAAGCATTCACGGCAGTATCAGTACCAACCTGAAAGCTATTTGTACCAAATCTCTGTATGAAGTTAGCCGCATCGGCAGTAGCAAGGAAGTAGCTAGAGGAATCATCTGGATGTACAGATGTACGTAACATACCCGCAGAGTTGTTACTCGTCCCATATTTTTTTACAACAACTAAATCAGGAGTAAATGCTAGTTTTATATCCCTATCATCAATACCACTACCATAGTAAGCACCAATCGCAAAATCTGAGGCACCTCGGTTATCTATTGGGTCATATGCATTGCCAAAAGCCTGCCATTGATACACAACACTATTGGTATTTACCGCAGCACTACCGCCAATATCAAAGCTTCCATCATTTAGAGCTATTATTCCATCTGCAAAATTAGCAGAAACGGCACCAAGGTAGGCTGAAGTATTCCCTCCCATAAGGCTAGTTCTGAAAACTTGTAATGCAGTAGAATTACCCTTAATGAGTACTAAATCAGGTTTAAACCCAATGTTATTTATGGTTTGTTTAGTGCCATTCCCAGTGTATGATCCTTCTGCCATTCTAAATGTACCCGAACCAGTTGGGGCGGTTGCTCCACCAAAAGCCAAGTAGTAGTAGGTATTGCCAGTGGTATTTACTTTTACATCAGTACCAACCTTAAAACCATCTGTTTCAATTCCTTTAATCATATTTACTAAGTTAGCAGTAGCTGAGAAATAGCTAGAGTTGTTGCCATATGACGGGGTAAGGTTCATAAAGGCATAGGTATTATTAGCAGTAGTATTAGTCCCATTCTTTACAATAACTAGGTTTGGAGTAAATCCAATGGAAGATATAACTGTATTATCAGTGCTATTTCCTGTGTATGATCCTTGTTTGAAGAAATTTGCTTTCTCTTTAAATGCAAAATAGAAAAAGGTCCCTCCTGCAACACTGTTTGTAGTACCAACAGAGAAACCATCAGAATTCAAGGCACTGATGTATGCACCAGCGGTATTTTTAACAAGATTGATATAAAGCAATGAGTGATTATTTGCTCCTAATGAAGTAGTTTTATAATTTGCTGCTACTGCTTCATTATTCTTTACACTAACATAGTCAGGTTGAAACCCAGTGGTAATATTTTGAGCTGATCCAGTGCCTGTATATACACCTAAACAAAAATACCCAGTAGAACTACAGTCAGATCCTGCAAACGCTGTCCATGTGTATGTTACATTTTCAAGATTTAGACTTACAACAGCACCATCTGCAGTAGCTGAGAAATATCCCAAGACGTTATCTCTCATGGCAGATGTTTTAAATATTGCTGGGATACTTGCTGTATCTGATTTAATTATGACCATCTCTGGAGCAAATCCTAATCCTGATATTGAGAATTGATTCCCAGTCCCAACATATGAACCTGTTTGCATCTGAAGCGTTTGTGAATTTGTAGTTACACTACTTCCCCCACTGTAACCACTATACCCATTAGGATTGGAAGCTTTTACTCTGTACCAATATTTTTGGTTAGCATTAAGCATATTATCTGCAATTGAAAGTCCGGAGGTTGTTGCTACATATTTGTATAGTCCTGGAGTCCCAGATCTATCCATTGCCCTTTCTACAATGTAGTAATCTGCATCAGTAGCGGTGGTCCAAGAAACTATAGTGCCTGTTGTCGATGTGCTTGAGAAAGTCGGAGTTCCTGGACTCCCCGGTAGATTAGTAGGCGGAGCGTAGTATGGAATCCTCCAGGCCATATACCACATAGTGGCTGCAGCATTAGCTCCAGTACCAACTCCTACACTAAATCCATCTTCAGTAATCCCCGTGATTTGTGTAGTTTCATTCGCGGTTGCTAGGAAATACTGGGAAGCGTCTCCGGCTAGTGTAGATGGTTTAGTTATACCTCCAACTGCTGTAGCGGGTTTGGTCCATATGAGGTTTGATTGGAACCCGGAGGCTATGGTTTCGCTATGCGCAAGCGTAGTACCAGTATATGACCCGACCTTAAAGTTATCTCCCGTTTTAAATGCAAACCAGAAATATGTTATTGCTGATGTATTTACATTTACACCTGTTCCAATCTGAAAACCATCAGATCTTAGGCTTTGTATTAAATTCGCAGCATCGGCAGTCGCTTCAAAGTAGCTGGTAGAATCATCTACATGTGAAGAGGTTCTTAATACTGCTGATCCTGCATTAGTTATGGACTTCATAACTACTAAGTTAGGTGCAAATGGAAGATTGGAAATATTTCTATCATCAGTTCCACTTCCATAGACTGCTCCAATTGCAAAATCAGAAGCTCCAGTATTATCTAGTGGATCATATGCATTTCCAAAGGCTTGCCATTGATATGTATCTCCATCTTTGTTCGTAGTCAAACTTGCTCCAACATCGAAGCTATCCTCGTTTAAGGAGAGAATTCCTCCATAGTAGTTAGCTGTAGCACCTGTTGAATATGCGGTACTATCTAGTGCCATTAGTTTGGTTCGGAAGACCATGATTTGAGCTGCATTGTTTTTTATAATGACAAGGTCTGGGGCAAACCCAATATTCTCAATTGTCTTTACACCACCATTCCCAGTATATGTCCCTTGAGCCATTTTAAATGTCCCAGACGAAGTGGTAGAAGCACCATTGAAAGCGAGGTAGTAGTAGGTGTTCGATGCAGTATTTATTTGCACGGCAGTACCTAGTTTAAAGCCATCAGACTCTAAACTCTTAATGTAGTTTACGATATTAGCTGTTGCAGCACCTATGTAGCTTGAACTATTTCCATATGATTCTATCTGATTCATAACGGGAGCTGTACTAGCAGCGGTAGCATTTGTTCCATTTTTGACAATGACAAAATCAGGCGCGAAACCTACTCCAGAGATCACAGTGTTGTCTGTTGTATTTCCGGAGTATGATCCTTGTTTAAAGAAATTTGCTGATTCTTTGAAAGCTACATAATAGAATGTTCCACCCCCTGCATTATCTGTTGCTCCAACCGTAAACCCAGTACTATCCAATGAATTGATGTATCCACTAGTGCTTTTCACTGTTGCAGCTAACCAAAGGGTTTCAGTATTACTCCCCAGTGCTGTAGTTTTGTAATGTGCACCAACTGCAGTATCTCTTTTAATCATCACGAAATCGGGTTGGAAACCAATGCTTATTGCCTGGGTTGCAGCGGCATTCCCAGTGTATGTCCCAACACAAAACGTACTTGTACCCGAAGAACAGTCGGATCCTGTAAATGCTACCCATGTATATCTTACGTTTGCTATGTTGATATTTGCACTGTTTCTGAGTGTGAAGCCATCGTTATCTAATTTAAATTGATCTGTTTCAGATACGGTGAAACCATCCGCATCAAGTGTTAATCTAATATCTCTGTTATCTACCGTTGCAGAAAAATATGCCATGTTTTGTGTTGGCATAGCAGTAGTCTTAAATACAGCAGCAGTGTTTGCAGTATCAGATTTAATAATGACAAATTCTGGTGCAAATCCTAATCCGGTTATTGCTTGGTTTCTTCCATTCCCAACATAGTAGCCTGTTTGCATTGCCACATTAGCAGCTTTGGCATCTTGTTTCAGGTTAATATTTGTAAGATTGAAGATTATTGAGGGAAGGCCATAGAGTACAACAAGCAAAGCAAACGCTAAAGAAACAGCTTTTCTAGTAATATGTGTTTTTTTTATGGCAGATAACATAACTCTAAATTATATACAATCAACAGAGTAATGGGAAAGGAATTTCCAAAATTGTAATGACAATATAGCTACGAGAATTTAAAATAATTTGAATAGTTTTGTAAACAGTCCTACAATCCATTGATCAATCATTAACAATATTTCCCAACATGTTTTCTTGTGTTCAGTTTCTTCTGTCGTAGTTGAGTTATCTAAATCTCCAACATCTTCTACGCCCATGATATTCTCTGTATTTTCTGTCGTATCGAAGAACAGCATTTGGTTGTTTTTTGAATCAACTCCTAAGACGCCATTACCGTTAAGGCTTAGGATTGTGCTTTGTAATTCCTTTTCGGTTTCAGTTACATACTCAGGCTTAATCAAGTACGAAGTCTTAGGATATGATTTAAGGACATTTGTTCCGTTTCCATCATTCTCTAATACCAACGAAGAGGGGAGAAACTGAATTTCAAAGATTCCAGCTTCTTTTGATTGAAAATATACTGTAGCAAAATGTCCATTATCTCCTTTGTATCCAGGGGAAGGTAATCCTCCTGTAACTCGCAGGTATCCATCGTCATTATTTATTTCTTTCTGAATGAAGATCTGTGCAAATGATTCTTCTAATGAAAGTTTTACAATCTCCACTTTATCAGGATTGAACGCAATATCAGTTTGAACAGCATTTATATTAACTCCATTGCTATTTATATTTAAGTCAATTGGGAATATTTCTCCAATCTTGTATTGCTGCTTGTCAGGTATTATGAATTCAACACTTGCCTCTTCCAACTGTATTCCAAGCTTGTTTAATACGAAAGTTTCTCCATAAACAGTTAAGACAGAGACTCCGGAGATTAACAAAATCATTAGAAAATTTCTTGTAATTGAGGCGAAACTTGTTGGATATCTTCTCTCAACTGTTACGATTTCATGGCAAGCTCGACATTTCTCTCCAAGAGGTGTTGTTCTACAGAATATGCAGGGTGTAAGCCTTGGGAATATCAACCACCAAATTGGATATGCAACAGCTAAGAATATTCCTAAAATTGCGAATACGTGAACAAAAATCCATGACAATACTATTGTTGGGATTAGAAGCAGTATGGTTTGTATTGGTTTCGTTTTTTGCTCGTTAGTCATTATTTAAATAATACAATATTATTGAGAAATCAGTAACATTACATGTTTTATCTGAATTAATATCACACTCTTTTGCGACTGTTTCTTTCTCAGAGTTTTCTTTTGGTAATACCACAAAAGATTTCCAGTTGTTTACCCAGTTTGTTATGAATGACGTAAATTCCTCAATTGTTAAAATTCCATCATTGTTCTGGTCCCAATTGATCATTAATTTAGGTAAAGAGGGTTCGATATCTTCTTGTTCTTCTTCTTCCTCATCTATGATAGGTTCAACTGTTCTTATAGGGCTACAACTTAAAAGATCATAGGCACAACTAATATCACAACTAATCGATTTCTGCATATATCCAAATTCTTTACAATCAAATAGAGCATCTAATCCTTTCTCACATTCTTCCTTTCCTTCTACAATGTTATCTCCACATACAGATATCTTAACAGTGGCACCGATCCGAGATGACTCAGGATATGCAAGTACTGCTAGCGGGAGTATAGATATCAAACTAATTGTTGTGATCAATTTTCCTAAGATTTTCATTCATCTTTTTTTCTTAGGCTTATATTTATATTCAAGAATTTTCGTAAGAGTAAGATAAGGATTACCAACCCTATGAAGATTGCTACTCTGAGGGACCAAGGTGAATATAATACCCAAAGAGAAACTAGTTTGTAATACATAGCTTGGAATATGTTCGCGGGAGCTATTTCAAAGTATAATTTCGCTGCTGCGGCTACACCCACGGATGTCCCTGCGGAGGTTTCAGCTGTCGCAGTTGGGGATGCTTCGAGATATGCGAAATATTTTCCAGGCTCTACTTTTAATGGGAGATTAAGCTTGATATTAACTACTTTCGCGTCACCAGGTTCTAGCTCAAATGTCTCCGGGGAGAATTGGAAAAGATCTTGTGAAGGCATAAGTTCTGGTTGTTGTTCATGATATGTTATAGACACTTTGTATGTTGACTTCTCGTCTCCAGTATTCAAAACTGTAAGGGATGGGAGTATATATATCTGGCCGGGTTTAAGGATATCGTTCACTACAATTTTACCTGTTCCTACTCCGACCCCAATCTTTGCGTATGCCAATGTAGACAGTAAACAGACACCAACAAGGGAGAGCAGAATTACAGATAATTTTCTCATTCAATTTTCAGATATAAAATAATTAGTGGGCAACAGCTTGTACAATTACATCTACATTTTGTGGTGTAAATACTGCTGTGGAGGTTGGAGTAGTAATTTGTAGATCAAATGTTTTGGTTCCACTTGTAGCAATATCTGTACCTAGTGTTTGATAATTTGTCGTTAGTGCTGTGAAGTTTGTTGGTGGAGTTGTACATGTAGTGGTACAGAATTTATGGGTATACTGTTCTGCGCCTGGGGTTGCTGCTAATGTCCATGCTGTACTATTTGCACCTTTGATATTTAAGTCTTCTGCTACATTCCCAGTGTTTGTTGCTGTTTGTAATGCGTTTAAATCTGCTGCAATTGTACTTTTGCTTGTATTAACTGGAAGAATCCCATAGGCGATTGTACCGCTTGATACAGTTACAGAGATGTTTTGTGCTGTCACAGTAGCATTTACTGTGGCACTATCCGCAGCGTCTACTTTCGCGGAGAATAGGCAAAGGCAAACCAAAGAAAGCGAAACCAATAGAGCAGTTGTTTTCATATCTTTAGATACAAACTTATTTTATATTCTACAGATTGGGTTCGCTATTAGCTCCGTTTGATTCATTAGCGACCAGTTAGGAATCAAACATCAATGCTCCTGCTTATGTTATATATTACCCAGATAGGAAAATGAATGTCAACATAGATGCAGAGGTTGTTCTGAGGGCATATCAGAGGTGGGAATTTAGTGGTTTAGAGCGATAAAAAGAGTATGGAATGTATTGAAAAACTCCCCGAGTAGGATTCGAACCTACAACCGAACGGTTAACAGCCGTTTGCTCTACCATTGAGCTATCGAGGATTATCAACAACAGCTATTATATCCACTCAATCTCCATTCTGCAACATCTATTTCTGTATATTAGGATGTCTTGAAGTTAATCTGTCATATATATATGCGCCCGTAAGTGTATATGATATTAATGAAAGGGCTATCCTTTCCCCTGAAGGTAGAACCACATCTATACTTAACAGGTTTTTATTATCCTCGCCCAAGGTTTGTTTCATTCTTGTTATCCCATTCTTAATAGCTTCTTTGTATTTATCATCTGGGGAATCAGTAATATTTAGATCCCATATATTGAAATCTTTGTCTTTGGAGTTTAGAGCATACAGACTGCCTAGTTTCTGGGCAGAGAATGCTGAGTCTGGGAACGGGAAGAATCTTTTCGTAGCTAAGAATCTCTCGCTACCAAATCCTCCTTCTGATTTTGAGTCCTTTTGTTCAATGAACCATTGATTGCCTGAATCTACTTCGACAGATTTAAATATCTCCCCATATCTATCAATTAAAGCCTCGGTATTTGGTATATGGGTAATCGCTATCTGTTCACCGACTATTGCTGGGTCAGGTACCATAGAAGGATCGATTGGAGTGGACTCTACGTCTATGACTGGTTCTTGAAGTTTTGGCTCTTCTGTTATTTGATCTACTGGCATATTATATAACCCTAAAATTATATTTGCTCTCTTTCTGTTACCAATATATCATTAAATATATATAACTTGAAAGAGGGGATATATGGAAAAAGACAAAATACAGATATCATTTGTAGGGATGGAACCGACAGTAGCATTGAAGAAATATACATTAGAGAAAATTCTTAAGAAGGAAAATTTGTTGGAAGAGGCTACGAAGATAGAGGTATTTCTTAAGGAAGAGATATATACCAAGGGAGTACAAAATGATTTCAGAATAGATATTGATGTATATTTACCTAAAGCAGCTGTACGAGTCGAGGAGAGTGGGCCTGAGATGTATGCGAATATAGATAAGGCTACGGATGTATTGTTTAGAAGACTAAAGAGATACCATGATCAAAAGGCACATTGGGAAGGTCAAGAATCATGGAGGGTACTAGAGGCTGAGGCAGCCCAGCAATCGCTTCCTAAAGAATCAGAGGTGCTGTTAGATGACTATTCTGATTACATACCTAAGATTGCTAAACGCAAGGTAGTGGAGGACATGTCACCGTTGGAAGAGGGAGAAGCCATAGAGAGGATGGAGCTGTTGGGATATTGGCAACTCCTTTTTAGAAGCAAGAAAACAAACAAGATATCAATGCTTTACAAGAGAAATCGTGGAGGGTATGGGCTAGTAGAACCTCCAGATGATTTGGCTTAATATGTATTAACAAAAAAGGAGGCTTAAAGCCTCCTTTTCTTTTGCATATTCAATATATTTACTTAGTTGTTAAGTTCTTAAATATATTTGCAGTTGTACTAAACAAGCCATATGTTGGCTTGCTAGAAGAATTATCCTGAATTTTGTATTCAGATTTCTTTCCAGATAACCATGTAGCTTTGGTATTAGATACTTGCTGTTGAACATAGAAAGTTGTTGTTTGAGCTTTGTATGTATCAAAGTCTAACTTTGCACCTGTTTCCAATGCAGCTGTTTCTGTAGGGAACATCTGTGCACTATATTGATTGAAGAAACTCTTCAAATCATCATCCGTATATGTGATGGTTGGAGTTAAGAGTTTTGTTGTTAAGATGTCTAACTTAATTTCTTTCTTTAGTTCTACATCAGTTAAGTTGTTTGCTAACAATGCAGCCTCATATTGCTCTTGTCCTCCAAGGCTTGTAACAATCTGATCGACCTGGGACTGTATCTCTTCATCAGATGCTGTTACATTTGCTTTTTTTGCTTCTTGCTTTATGATTTCATTTTCAATCAATTGAGTTGCTCCTGTTTGACCATATGCTTGTTGTAGGAGTTTGTTCCATTCTGATTTAGAAATTCTTGTGCCATTAACAATAGCTACACTGTAGTCATTGTTAAGATATTGAACACCAAGATCAATTAATGCAAATGAACCAACTACTATTAATACAAGGGCTACAATCTTTAGGACAGTCTTTGAAGTTTTAGATTCCTTCATTTGAGCAAATATTTTCTTAAAATCAGGCATTTTTACCTTTATTTTAATGTTTGAAAGTTGTGGCTTCTTTACTACAAATCTTACCTTTGTAGATGCTACAGGACTTTTTGTTTGGGGCTTTTTGGTAGGGCTCTTTTTCTTATCTTTAGACATTGATGGACATATCTATGAATTTATTAATATCTAGTTTAGCAGAATATCCTGTAAGAGGAAAGGGGGATGATTATTTTAGGTGAACATATATGGATCGCTTACCATCACTTTGTACAACAATGGCATAGTTTTGGCTACAACTATCGACACCTCTGTATAGAGTTCCGCCGTATGCTGCAAGTACGGGTGCACTACCAGCCCCATTCGGTCTAGAGAGATCAATTGCTCTCCCGTTGTGGTAATCTTGAGTCATAATTACAGTCCCAGCAACAGGAACTTGATATGTATTAGAACGAACATATGGATAGTTCCAACCGTCATAACTACTTACGATTCCGGAAGGTTCACCCCATACCAAATAGCCTGCAAACGGGTCTACACTGGCAGAGAATGTCCCGGATGTTCTTGTATCTATCCCAAAGTGTAAGTGTGCGCCTGTTGAACATGCTGATGTCCCAGGGTATACATAGCCAATTATTGAGCCTCTAGCCACTGGTCCGCTGTTAACGATATCTCCCATGTGGGCATTGATCCAAGTGATAATAGCGGCATCTAACTGTGATTGTAATGTTTTGTTTTGTCTTAAAGCCGAAAGCAATTCTGCAGATTTGGCTTGAGACTGGGCTAGTAATTTATTCTTTTCTGCAACTTGGGCTTCTAAGCTTTTATTCTGCGCTGCTAAATCAGCTCTTTCCGCTAATATGGCATTTTGTTTGGTGATTAAATCCGTTTTTTGTACTGAAAGGGCTTCCTCTTCCTTTCTCAATGAAGTAGCCTTCTGCGAATAGTCCTCAAGTGAAGCTATGTCTTGGGCACGAGTAACTATTAGATATTTTGTTTTTCTTAATATATTTGAAAAGCTCTTTGAATCTAAAAATAGATCAAAAGGACTGAGGAATGAATATTTATATGATTCGGAGATTCTTTGGTTAACGGTGCCTTCCAGCACTGATATCTCTTGCTTAAGCAAAGAGACGGAATCTTCCTTGTCTTGAATATCCTGCTCTAGAAGTTTGATTTCAATATCATGAGCCGCAATTTCAATTTCAAGCGATTTTATGAGATTTTGAGTTTGATGAACCTGATTACTAATATATGTAATCTTGTCTTCCAATGTTAACTGTTTGTATTGTTCCTCATTGAGTTGGTTTTGTAAGGTACCTTGTTCTTTCTGAAGTTGTGTAAACTGCTCTAAAAGGTAGTTGTAGCACTGAACTTCAGACATATATCCTGGACATGTAGTAGCTGCAGATACTGGTTTATCCTTATACACCATCAAACCTATGAAAAAGGTAGCTAACAATATCGTAACTAAGGTTGTTGGTACTAACCTTTTAATATTCATATCTATTTCAAATATCTCTTCACTGCACTAAAACTACTAACTACACCAAGAAGTGCACCAAATACTAAATGAGAAACATAGTATATTGGGATGAAGATAATGTTGGGAGTTCTTAAGAAACTAAGGCCAAAATCAGAAAGCATTTGATTTAACCAAGTAGCAAAGTCTGTACCTTGAGCATAGAGAACGGTTGCATACCAAGGGATAATTATAATGGTAGCGGCTAAAAAGCCTCCGACTAAACCATAGAAGGCGCCTTCAAGTATAAATGGAGTCTTTATGAATGAGTTTGTAGATCCCACTAAGTTCATAATCTGGATTTCATCCTTGTGTGCATTGATATTGAAACCAATGGTAATTCTGATTAGGAAGAAAGAAATAACCAACAAGCCGGATATCAATACTATTGCTCCAATGTTTATAATTCTAGATAATGTCTTTAAGTTATCAACTACATCCTTGAAATACATAATCTCATCAATACTTGGATTCGTATCCTTCTCCTTATTTACATTGGTAATTACTTGTAGCAATCCATCAATATCGTATGCTCTAATCTCTAAGCTAGGAGGTAGGGAATCTGCTGTAACAGTAGATATCAAGTCCGGATTCTCTGCAAAATCCGCCTTGTAGATTGAGAGCGCGTCTTCTTGAGACACATACTTTATATCTGATATGAGGGTAGGGTCATATATCTTATCTCTCAAGGTCAGTATATCAGCTTCAGGAGTATCTTTTTGGAAGAATATGATGACTTGAGAACGTTGTTCGTAGTACTTAACCGCAACTCTACTAAGTATTGCTGCACTTACAAAGAAAGAGGTTATTGCTAATACAATTGTACTAACAAATATCGTGGCAAATGAGAGCCACCTATTTCTTTTTACATTTTTTTTAGTTGTATCAAACACTTTTGATGTCTTAGTCATGTTTTTCTTTAGTTAAATAATTTTTGACATATTTCTCTAAATCATTCTTTTGTTCATCGGAGAACTTCAGGTTACTTAAGTCTGTATCTGTGAGATTAAGAACCATATCCATATCAGCAATTTTTGCTTTTTCTAAAATATCATTAATATCCTTACTTAAGCCTTTAAACTTCTGATTTTTCTTTTCCTCTTCCTTGTTTTTCTCCTCTTCAGTTTTCTTTGGAGCCTTAATTGTATCGTAATCTCCCTTATTGTCAGAGATTACTTTACCTTTCTCCATTCTTACCACTCTTGTCTTCATCTCATTAACAATGTCTTTGTCATGACTAATTATCATTACAGTAGTTCCTCCTTTATTTATCTTCTTCAATATATCTAATACTTGGAATGCATTGTCCGGATCTAAGTTTCCTGTTGGTTCATCTGCTATGAATAGTTCTGGGTTGTTTGCTAATGCTCGGGCGATAGCTCCTCTTTGTTGCTCACCACCAGATAGCTGATGTGGGAATAGATTCTTTCTGTCTTGTAAACCAACGGTCTCAAGAAGGTAGTCGGTGGTTTCTTTAATCTCCTTATCTTCCTTGCCTAAAATATCTAATGCAAAGTTGATATTTTCCTCTAATGTTTTAGAACTAAGCAGTTTAATATCTTGAAATACAATTCCTAATCTTTGTCTGTATGTAGGTAATAGCTTGTTGGGGATATTAGGGACGTCGATATCTTTGAAGAAGATGCTTCCAGATGTAGGGATCTCTTCTCTAATTAATAGTCGCATGAGGGTAGTTTTACCAGCTCCAGATGGACCGACTAAGAAAAAGAATTCTCCCTGATCTACATTGAAATTGATATTATCTAATGCAGTTATATCTCCATCATATTTTTTACTTACTTTGTCAAAAAGTAACATGGCAGTTCTAGACAGTTTAAGTACTTAGTATATATATTACTGTAATCTTATCTCCGCTTCAACAAATTCTTCTAAATTCCCATCCAACACGGACTCAGGATTCTGTGATTCTATATCTGTCCTCAAATCCTTAACTAATTTGTATGGATGTAGCACATAATTTCTGATCTGATTTCCCCATCCGGCGATTTTGTAATCTCCCTTGATCTGAGAAATCTCCTCAATTCTCTCATCCATTTTAATTCTCAAAAGTTTGGCTTTCAAGACCTTCATAGCAGTCTCTCTATTCTGTAGTTGGCTTCTTTGTTCAGAGGATTGAACCGTAATGCCTGTTGGGATATGAGTAATCTGTACGGCAGAAGAGGTTTTGTTTACATTTTGACCACCAGGGCCACTGGATCGTACAGCTTTGAAATCTAAATCAGTTTCTGGGATCTGAATATCCATTTCTAAATCTTCCATTATAGGAAGTACCTCTACACCTGCAAATGTTGTTTGTCTTAAACCTTGTGCATTAAAAGGAGAGATTCTAACTAATCTATGAACTCCGTGTTCTTTCTTTAGATATCCAAATACATATTGACCGGTTACTTCCATAGTTACTGTAACTATACCTGTCTCTCCGCCATTTAATATCTCGGTTATATTGTATTTCCATCCCATCTTGTCAAAATACATTGTATACATTCTCATTAATATGTTTGCCCAATCATTCGCTTCAGTTCCACCTTGTCCAGCATGTATGGTAATCATTGCATTGGCTTTGTCATATTTGCTTGAGAGGAATTTTCTAATGGAAAATTTGTTAAATCGTTGTTTTAGGGATTCATATTCTTCTATTAATTGATTTTGATCGGTCTCTTTTTCTATGGAGTTGAATAGCTCGGATAATGAATTTACATCTGCTTGAAGTCTCTGTGCTGTCTCTATCTCTTCTCTGAGTTGTCCAGCTTCTTCCATAACTTTCTTGGCAGATTCGGTATCTTTCCAGAAATCTTCTTGTATGGTTTCATCTTCTAAAACTATTAGTTTGGATTTCTTAGAATCTAAATCTAGACTTATTAAAGTATCTGCAATATCTTTCTGTAAATCTTGTATATCTTTTTTGCGTAAATCTACCATACCGTATATTATATTGAAGTAATCAATTAACTGCCATACCTATGTTTGATTTCTTAAAACCAAAACCTTCTGAACTAGCTTCCAGCAATAGTATTGCGGGGAAAAAGGATTTAGTAACATTAATCATTTTAGATGGTTTTGGTGTGCATCCTGATCCAGTTGGGAATGCAGTGTTAGCTGCAAAAACTCCTTTCTTAGATACAGCATGGACGTATGGGCGATCTACTTTAATACATGCATCGGGTACTCATGTTGGTTTGCCTTCTGAGGAAGCAGGGAACAGTGAGGTTGGGCATTTGAATATTGGGGCAGGGAGTGTGGTATATCAGACATTGCCAAGAATTAATGATGCAATTGAGGCGCATGATTTGGACAAGAACCCTGTGATTGCAGAAATGTTTCAAACGATTAAAAAGAAAGGAACAAGACTTCATTTAACAGGAGTACTGAGTGCTGCAGGAGTACATGGACATATTAAACATCTATTTTCGTTATTGGAAATATGTAAAGCCAATGGTATCGATCCATATATCCATGTAATGCTTGATGGGAGAGATGCGCCTCCACATGATGGATATTTGTATATGGATAAGCTAAAGCAAAAGATGAGGGAGCTAGGGGTTGGTCATATCGCTTCTATACAGGGTAGGTTCTATGGTATGGACAGAGACAACAGATGGGAGCGAACTAAGCGAGCATATGATGCGATGATTGGTTTGGCTGAGGATACTTTTGAAGACCCAAGTGAAGCGATACAGAAGGCATATATAAATGGGGAAGATGATCAATTCTTTAAGCCTAGGATGTGCATACAAAACGGTCTTCCTGTCGGCACTATCAAAGATGGAGATGCCGTACTCTTTTGGAACTTTAGAGAAGATAGGGCAAGGCAGATAACTAAGGCTTTCGTAATGAAAGATTTTCCACACTTCAATAGGCGTAACTATCCTAGAGATTTGTACTTTGCAACAATGACAGGATACGAGGAAGGCCTTACTGCTCATGTAGTATTTCCTCCGCAGCCTGTTAGAAAATCACTTTCTGAAACTTTGGCAGATTATGGTAAATCGCAATTCCATATATCCGAGACAGAGAAGCATATGCATGTGACCTATTTCTTTAATGGGGGTGTTGAATTTACACACCCAGGGGAAGTATTTTTCAATATTCCTTCGCCAAAAGTGGATGACTATGCTGAGATACCAGAAATGAGTGCTCTAACTATTACGGATGAAACACTGAGGAAAATTCAAGACTTAAGGAAGAAATACTACAATTTTATCCTTATCAACTATGCCAATCCTGATATGTTAGGGCATACAGGAGACTTTAACGCCACTGTTAGAGGAAATGAGATTGTTGATCAGTGTGTTGCTAATGTTTCAAAGGCAGTGCTAGGTGCGGGTGGGACAGTAATCATAACTGCAGACCATGGAAATTGTGAGACGATGGTAAATAGGGTGACAGGAGAGATTGATATTGCACATACAAATAACCCGGTGCCGCTTACCATACTTTCAAATCTAGGTGAAATACAAACCAAGGCAGGCATTCCTGTTGTGAAGATTGGAACTGGTCCTAAAGCCAAAGCTACGGGGTTATTGGCTGATTTGGCTCCAACATGTCTTGGGGTTTTAGGAAGTGATATCCCTGCGAATATGACAGGTGTAGATATCCGAAATATGCTATAGCAGGTACCCCACAACCAGGATTGCAATCCCGATTATTATTCGATATATCCCAAATGCAGATAGCCACTTCTCTTTTTTGACTTTTTCAAGCAGCATAAGTGATACACATCCGATTATGAAAGGAACAAGAATGATGATTGCGAAGTTAATATAGTCCGCAGTAACTAAAGTTGCAGGAATAACTTGTCCATTATCCATGACCGTCTTAATGATTTCCCATAGAGATGCACCAAGAAGTACAGGTAGTCCTAGAACTAAGCTATATTCAAACGCTGTGTATTTATTCAACCCTAGTCCTATGCCAGATAGTGTAGTAATTCCAGATCTTGAAGTACCAGGAATTAAGGCAATCGCTTGAGCGAATCCCATAAGCAAGGATTGTTGCCAAGTTACATTCTCCATATCTGTTACTCCACCTTCATCCTTTTTGTTTTGAGCCAATATCATTAGTATTCCCCAAAAAATTAGTGATGCAGCTATGATCCAGTTATCATGCAAAATATTCTCTATTTTAGATTCAAACAGGACACCTAATATTCCAGAGGGTATAACAGAGAGAAGAATCTTAAGATAGAAAGTCCATTTCTTTTTTGTAAAAAAGCCTGCAAAAAGTTTCCTTCCGAAGAATACTAAGATTGCAATACTTGTACCTATATGTAATGAAGTTAGTAGAAGTGTCGAGGTTGGTATTGTCATGATTTTCCCTAGGATTATCAAATGGCCACTACTTGATATAGGTAATAGCTCTGAGATACCTTGTACAATTGCGAGTATTAGCAGTTTTATACTTTCCATTAATCTGATATTCTGAAGTAAGATATATTATGTTAATATTTAATACTGTGATAGTCAAAAAATATATAAAAACGATTCTTCTAACACTCATCCTTGTAGGATTTGTTTTTGTATCTCCCTCTAAAGCTGCAGAGCCAACTTTTTCTTTGTATCCTTCTGGGGGTGTTGTTACTAACAAAAGCAATGGTTTTACCGTAGATGTAATGATTGATTCTGCGGGGGAAGAACTAGTTTCTGCTAGATTTGTTATTACATATGACCCAGCATTCATAAAGTTGAAAAAAGCCGAAAAGAACAATGCCCTCTTTGCCCAATGGCCAGATGATGAGACTAGTATAGATAATACCAACGGTGTAGTTATGTTAACGGGTTTCTCTCAATCGGGAACTGATACCTTGTATACCACCAAAGGTGACCCTGAGGTTATGGCGAGGCTTTCATTTGAAGTTATACAACTTGGCAAGACATCTTTGGATTGGGAATTCTCTGGAAGCGATGAGAGTTTCAAATCGGTAATGTTAACTGATGGTAGCCCTCCGCAGAATGTTCTGAAGACCAAACCTGACTCAGCTATATTTACAATAGAGAAGGAAATTGTAAAGACCGCAATGCCTTGGAATAGGTATGTGTTGATTGGGGGTATGGTATTCATTTTGTTTGGAGCCTTTATGATGTTCTCTAGACCAAAAGATTTTGGGAGGAAAGGTACCGTAGTTATATATGAAGAAGAATAACCAAGATATGAAAGTAGCTTTGGTAACAGAATCTCTGTGGAGTATGGGTGGCGCGAATAGAGTGTTAGAAACTTTCTCCAAGATGTATCCAGATGCTGACATATATGCATTGTTTGGTGATACTAAATCACTCTCTTCTGAGCTTCAGAAGCACAAGATTATCTATTCAGCTTTAAATAAGAGGTGGTTCATAAAACAGCTATACAGATATACCTATCACCTTTGGTCATTACATATTGAAAAATTTGACCTTAGCCAATATGGCTTAGTTATATCTTCTAGTTCAAGTGTCGCCTTTGGAGTTGTTACTCCGATAACATGTAAACATATTGCATATATCCATTCTCCAATGAGGTATCTTTGGGATTTGAAGAAGCTTGGCAGTACAAGTTTCAGTGGTGTAAAGGGGGTTATACGGGATTTCTTCCTTGTTTTCATAAGGCTATGGGAAACTTCTTCCTCATCTAGGCCAGATGTTTTAATATCCAATTCCCAATTTGTTGCTAAGCGTATCTCTAAATATTGGGGTAGAAAACCAGATGGTGTGCTTACTCCTCCAATTCATTTCTTTGAGGATGTAATAAAAGAGAGGAATGAAAGGAAGGAAAAAGATGGTGGTAAATATATCGTAGCTGGGGCGCCATTTGAATTTAACAAGAAAGGAGAATTTCTACTTGAGTGTATGAAAGACTCAAATGTCGTTTTGAAATTGATTGGTAATGGATCCAAAGAGCCAAGCCTTAGAAGAAAATATTCTAAATACAAAAATATTCAGTTCTTAGGAAAAATATCTGATGAAGAGAAATGGAAGGTATTCTCAAAAGCCTCTGCCTTTGTTATGCCTGGTATTGAAGACTATGGTATTTTTCCTGTTGAAGCTATGTCTGCGGGTACTCCGGTATTGGCTTACAAAGCGGGTGGAATATTGGAGAACTTAGTAGTGGGTGTTAATGGATACTTCTTTACAGAATGGGATAGAGAGAATTTCAATAAGGGTTTAGAGAAAGTTCTAAATGAAAAATGGGATTACAAGAAGATATCAGAATCAGTTAGGAAGCATAACAATACGGAGGATATGTTTAAAAAGAAGTTTATGGAGTATTAGTTGAATGTGGTAGGGGTTTTTGATATTATCATACTGTTCTTAATGTATTGCCGAGATAGCTCAGCTGGTAGAGCATTTGTCTGAAGAACAAAGGGTCCCCAGTCCGAACCTGGGTCTCGGCACCATTTGCGAGAGTAGTTCAGTTGGCTAGAACGACACATTGCCAATGTGTAGGTCGCGGGTTCGAACCCCGTCTCTCGCTCCATATATCTAACAACTCTTTAATGAAAGAAGTTTGTAGAGCAATTATCACAAATTTAGAAGGTAGGGTATTACTTGGGAAACGACAACGCGGTATGGGTGTTAATCTTTATGCGTTAATAGGTGGAAAGCCAGATAAAAGTGAAAGTATAAAAGACGCTGTAATTCGAGAAGTGAAGGAAGAAACAGGTTTGGACTTTAATCCTATACTTTTTCTTGAGGAATTCGATTCTATTTCAGTTCCTGGAGAGACTTGGCTAGTTACATACTTTACAGGCACAGCATCAGGGGAGCTGAAACTAAAAGAGGATGAGGTAATAGATGTTGTATATGTATCAGAGAAGGAACTAAATAACATCAATATAGCATTTGATCATAAGGAGATATTAGAGAATTATTTTAAATCGAAATAATTATGAAAATTACTGAATTCAAAAAAAGTATTTCATTCCCCCTTAGACAAGCGACATTATGTTTTCTCATCAAAGACAACCAGGTATTACTCGCTATGAAGAAACGAGGTTTTGGAGTAGGTAGATGGAATGGAACAGGAGGGAAACCCAATGCTGGGGAAACTATCAAGCAAACGGCGATCAGAGAGACGCAAGAAGAGATAGAGGTTACACCAAAAGATATGGAATTAGTTGCAATCCTAGATTTCTACTTTCTTGACAAACCCGACTGGAGTCAACAAGTAGTTGCATATCTTTCCAAAACTTGGGAAGGGGAACCTCAGGAAACAGAAGAAATGAAACCAAAATGGTATAACCAAGATGAATTACCATTTGATTCTATGTGGCCTGATGATCCACTATGGATTCCACTTGTCTTAAAGGGAAAGAAAGTGAAAGCCGAATTTTTATTTGGAGAGAACGATACGATATTAGATCATAATGTAATGGTAGTTAAGACATTGGAGATATAATGACTATATTAGAATACTCCCCGTATACCCAATATATGCAAATATTATTGCTCTAATTGTTTTTCCAAACATTACTGCTATTAAAAACTTCCACCATTTAATACCAACTGCGCCAGCTACTAATCCGGCAACATCAAATAGTGGATTTGGTATCAAAGCTAATACAAATATTGCCCATAATCCATATTTCTTTATTCTAACCTCCATCTTTTTGTATACCTTACTTGATTTGACTATCCCACTACCACTATATCCAGCTAGATAACCAACTAATTCTCCTAGAGAGGAAGCGATACCAACGGAAAGCCCTACTAGGAGAGGATTAGCTAATATCCCCCCGAGTAATATATTCAATGGTGCAAGGATAGGGACGGGTATTAGTACTGTTGCATTGCCAAGGAACATTATTAGGAATGCTCCTAGATATCCGAATTCTTCTAATTCTCTTATCTGTTTATTGAATACAATTATTAAGACTGAGATAGCTAGAGAGGTTAGTAACATTAAGAGGTGTTTAATACCAAATTTTTCTTGTTTTGGTTCTTCCATATTTCATTATACTGATTCTGTAAAAGAAACCAATGAAACTGATGGGGTCTATGGTTTTTCCATAAACCCCATTTGGGTCAGTTTTTTTCAAGAACACCGTCATGGTTCCTGAATGAATATTCTCCTATTGAAAAGGATTTCCCTAATCTTAATACAAAGAGCATCCATTTTACTGATTCTAAATTTCTTTGACTTGCGAGGATATTATCTTCTTCTATTGAAGAACGAAAATTTTCCATTCGCAAAGTGGGAAACATTTTATCTGAATCTGCGACCAAGACTAACATTGAAGGATAGAGGGCCTTTCCAAACTGAGCATGGGGAATAAACAATTCAGGATCAGTTTTGGTTCCGATTATAGACATCTTGAAAACAGTTGTGCCTTTTTCAATTACTGCCCCAGATTCTCGCTTGAAAAGAACTGTTCCTGCAGGGGAAAAATTTAATATTCCAGTATCTTCATGGAAGGACTCCATTTGAATTCCCTTGCGTGGAATGATCGTTGGGTGAGTATCCAAAATACTCTTACGCCAGATCACTGTCGTGGTTTCATATATTATGTTCATTTTTTTCCTTTTAAGAGCAAAATTTGACGGTTTGAGATTATATCATACCTATAGTATATTTGTATTCCTCCTAAAATCTGTTAATATTAATTATGAAATTAGCCACAAAACAAGCTAAATCAATATTAACCGCAAGCAAACTACCAGGTGCGGATTATGTAGTAAACCCATATTCAGGATGTGCATTTGGATGTGTATATTGCTATGCAGAATTTACTAGAAAATTCACAGGTCATATGGATGATGAATGGGGTAAATATGTAGATGCAAAAATAAATACACCAGAGGTATTTGAAAAAGAGATAGCCAATTTAACAAAGAAAGTAATTAAGAAAAATGAATTTAAGACAGGAAATAGACCAGTAATATTCTTTGGATCAGTAACAGATCCATACCAGGGTGTGGAGGCAAAATATGAATTAACAAAGAAGTGCTTAGAAATTATTACGAAATCAGAAATCAAAAATAATATTGAAATATCTTTGCTAACTAAATCTCCATTAGTAACTAGAGATATTGAAATACTAAAACAGATACCTAATCTGGAGGTAGGCATGACCATATCATCGATAGATGACAATATTAGTAGGATATTTGAATGCTATGCACCTCCTAGCTCATTGAGGATATTGGCATTAAAGAAACTTAATGAGGCGGGTATAAAGACATATGCATTTGTAGGGCCATTACTTCCTCACTTTGTTGCAAATGAGGAGAGTTTAAGAAAATTGTTTAGAGAGATAAAGGAGTCTGGGACTAAGAAGGTATGGGCTGAGCATCTTAATCTATCATGGGGGAAGTTAAATAGGCTGATTGAACAAATAGGGGATCAATTAACAGAGGAAGAGTTGAAACTTTTTAAAGAATCTCAAACGGATGAATACAAGAGGAAATTGAGTAACATGATAGTGGATATTGTTAAAGAATTAGGATTGGAGTTGGTCGGGGGAAAAGTGGTGGATCATATAAAGTTGGCTAAATAGAATTCTCTTATGCCTTATAGTATAATCACTTTGTAATTTTTCATAATTACGGATCTTTAAGTAGGGACATTTCTAACTCTGTGGGAGGAGAATATGCCAATAGCTAGCCACGACTTGCCAAGCAACTTTAGAGATTTCAATTTAAAGGATTTGCTCGTGCTGGTTTTAGAGCACTCCGTAGATGTTGCAAAAGTAGCATTGCTACTAATTTGTGAGAAATATGGAGAGAATGGTGCCGCTTGTTTAGTGGTATTACGTGACCACAGCCATTCTGAGAAATCGGACTTTCTTTGGAAATTTATCAAAGAAAACGCGTCGATCGATTTCAAGGCTCAAAATTACGCAGATCGCCGGGATAAGGAAACAATGATCAAATTCGCGGGTGCTTATCCTTCCATTGGGGATGCGAAAACATATGTAAAATTGTGTGAGGCATTACTCAAGGAATAAAAAAAACAACTGCACCAAAACCAGAAGGGATTCCCCCTACTAATCCCTTCTGGTGCTTTACAAACATTTTCTTTTCAATTTATTCTATATCATATACACTAGACATATGGATATTGATATACAAAAACAGCCCACTAATCATATTAAAGATAGAATATTCAGATTCAAGCCAATTGCCTTTATTAAAAAGAATCTCCCCATATTCATAGTCCTTTTTGTATTCCTGTTAACAATGTTAGTAGGAATATGGAATATTAAAAAATATACCCTAACAGACTTAGAAGGATTAGATATCCCTACGAATGTATCTACCCTAATAGATAAATATATGGAAGAAAAATTGATTGGCAAAAATTATTTTGTTTTCTCAACAACCTCATATGAGAAAGATATGCTGAAGTCAGTACCATATATAAAGGAAGTAAATATTGAAAAAGTAATACCAAATAAATTAGAGATATTTGTAGATCTATACAGACCAGCAAGCACGGCACTACTTCGAGACTCCGAGTGTTATCTACTCTCCGGAGAAGGTATTGTACTCGATACCATGTGCAAAGAGGATACAGTGAACTGTTGTAAAAATTATGCCACCGATCATTCTCTGTATCTATTTACCTCAGCAGATGTAGATAGCTCCTCTATGGAGAATGGGAAACAGGAGCTCCTAATAATGGAAAGTATTTACAAAGTAGTGAAGGTTATAAATACATATGGATACGAAATAAAAAGCATAACCTTTGTAGATAACGTATTAGAAATAACAACAAAAACAGATAAAGCCTTTAAATTCAGTATGTCCGAAGACCTAGACCTACAGTTGGAAAGATACATCTCAGTTGCAAATAGGGTGAAAAGTGATAATCTTGAGTTTAAGTCAATAGATTTTCGTTTTGAAAGACCAGTACTAAAAAACTAATTCTTGCTAAACGAACGATTTTTGATTATATTATTAGAAAGGACTTGTCAATTTGTGGTCTTTTTATATAATTAATTAGTAATATTAACTGCCTTAAAAAACATGGCACGCAAAATAATAACAGCTATAGACCTCGGTTCATCTAAAATTACAACAGTAATTTCTTCTGTTGAAGACAATCAAACCCCATCTGTCATTGGCGTATGTTCTCATACTAGCAAAGGTATTAAAAAAGGTGTCGTAGTCAATATTGATGACGCAACCAATGCTATCTCTGAGAGCGTATTAGCTGCTGAAAGAATGGCGGGTGTTACAGTTTCTGATGTGTATGTATCTATCAATGGAGAGCAAGTAACTAGCTTAAACAACAAGGGTGTAGTAGCAGTTGCGGGTTCTGAAATTACAATAGATGATACATACAGAGCAATTGAAAATGCTAGAACATTGTCTTTACCAGATAACTTGAATCCTATCCACATTATCCCTCGAGAATTTGTAGTAGATAATCAAGGTGGTATTAAATATCCAATTGGAATGAGTGGTGGAAGATTAGAAGTAGAAACACATATCATTACAGCACCAAATTCATATTGGCAAAATATTAGAAAGTGTGTAGAGCAAGTCGGTTTGAATGTATATGATGTAATCTTCACAGGTTGGGCATCATCACTTTCAGTATTAACAGAAACAGAAAAGGAATTAGGTGTAACTATGTTGGATATTGGTTCGGGTACTACAAGTATTACGATATTTGAAGAAGGCTCCATTATCTACAGTAGTTGTATTCCTTTAGGTGGAAACAGCATTACAAGTGATATTGCAATTGGTCTCCAGGTCTCTCTAGAAGAAGCAGAAAAGATCAAGTTGAATATGTCAGATATATTAGATAATAAAGTTGCAGTTGCTAAAGGTAAAGGTATGGATTCAACACCAGCACTTTTGAGAAGAAAAGATGAACCAAAAGAAAAGAAAGTTAAGGTAGATGATATTGATTTAAGTGGATATGGTATTGAAAAAAGAGTGTCAAAAGATACTCTTCAGAAGATTGTAGAAGCAAGATGTGAGGAGATATTTGAAATGGCAAAAGAGAATGTGTCTAAATCAGGATACAATATTGGAATGCCAGCAGGAGTTGTTTTAACAGGTGGAACAGGATTGCTAAGAAATATTACTAAGATAATACAAGGGATATTTGGAGTTTCTGCGCGAATTGGTTATCCATCTGGATTAACTGGAATGACCGAAGAGATCTCATACCCATC
>Ga0209800_10000777_pt1 | contig 41256 bp, 32 predicted proteins | sample Higcelweek8metaG_FD_187174 | JGI IMG/M metagenome (GOLD analysis project Ga0209800, IMG submission 187174) | Freshwater pond sediment microbial communities from the University of Edinburgh, under environmental carbon perturbations - High... | ecosystem: Environmental > Aquatic > Freshwater >...
TAGAGTCTCCCGGTAAGGGGCAAAGATGGGAGATAGATGCCAGCAGAGTTGATGTGATCAACGTTGCTCCTGAAGATTACCCTCTTCAGAAAAAGAGGCACTCAGATGAGTTCTTAAGAACCATTGCCCATCTCAGGGCCAGAACCAACAAATATGGGGCAGCGTTCCGTATAAGATCGGAGATGGCATTTGCCATACACAAATTCTACAATGAGAAGGGGTTCAGGTATCTTCATACACCAATTATCACAGGTTCAGACTGTGAAGGGGCAGGAGAGATGTTCAGAGTGACAAACCTTGACCCTGCTACTGTGGCAAAGGCAGGCAAAATGGATTTCAGCAGAGATTTCTTTGCTCAGGAGGCAAACCTTACAGTATCAGGTCAGCTCTCTGCTGAGATGTTTGCTCTGGCTCTTGGAGATGTGTACACCTTTGGCCCCACATTCCGTGCAGAAAACTCCAACACAAGCCGCCATGCAGCAGAGTTCTGGATGGTGGAGCCGGAGATGGCATTCTGCGATCTTACCGGAAATATGGATCATGCTGAGGAGCTTCTTAAGTATCTGACCCTGCATGCTCTTACCAGTTGCAGTGAGGATATGGCTCTCTTTACAGAGTTTGTGGATAAGGATCTTGCAAAAGTTCTGGATACACTTATCCATGAAGATTATGAGAGAGTCAACTATGATGATGCAGTGACTCTGCTGCTCAATTCTGGTAAGAACTTTGAATATAAGGTGGTCAGAGGGAACGATCTTCAGTCTGAACATGAACGGTTTCTTGCAGAGGAGTACTTTAAGAAGCCTCTGTTTCTGATGAACTACCCTGAAAAGATAAAACCGTTCTACATGAGACTCAATGATGATGGAACCACAGTTGCCGCAGTTGATCTGCTGGTACCAAGGATCGGAGAGCTTATAGGTGGAAGTCAGAGAGAAGAGAGGCTTGATATGCTTGAACAGCGGATGGATAAGATGGGGCTCTCGAAAGAGGCATACTGGTGGTACCTCGACTCAAGGAGGTTTGGTTCTGTCCCCCATTCCGGATTTGGTATGGGCTTTGAACGGCTTCTGATGCTCTTGACCGGCATTACCAACATAAGGGATGTGATTCCGTTTCCAAGAACTCCGGGTAATATTGATTTCTGATCAGGTTCCTGTTCTTTTTCTGGGAGTACCCCAGTAGAGACGCAAGATCTTGCGTCTCTACAACTTTCATGCTTCATTGTGCCTGTCAGGGTATGGCTGTTATACAAAACTACTGATTATACCTGAGTTTTCTCTCTTCCTGAATGAGCTTCATGGTCTCTTCACTTCCACCAGTTTTTATCCAGAGATGTTCAGGTTTTGCAAGCAGTTCTGTTATATATTTTTTGTATTTATCTCCCTGACCTGCGTGATCTGCAAGCTCCTGAACTTCAGGCAGAAACTCATGGTAGAAATTACGGGAGACCTCATACATGCCGTGCCAGTGGGTATAGTCAGGGGCCTGCATTGCAGCAGCCATTCTTGCCCTTCTGCCCTCATGGTGCCAAACCTCAAACCATGTATAGCCAAGTTTGTGCTGGAACCCGCTGTTTTTAAGGATTCCATCTTTGGTCAGCATGTTAATCAATTCGGTTCCTGGTTTACCAAACTTGTCATTGTAAAGGGTTACAAGTTCATCAAATTGATTGTAGAAATCTTTAATATGGTTGACACCGTGACATGACTTGCAAACCTCCTGCATACTCTCCCGTCTCTCCTGCCAGGAGACAACACTCTCAATAGTTTTTTCTGCCATGACCTTGTTTAATTTATCCCCTTCTCTGTTATAGGATTTGGCAGTTATTTTCTGACCAGCTCTTGGAGGGGTATCTCCGGGAACATCAGTTACCGTACCGTCAGTAAAGGTAACCCGGTTAAGTTTTGAGGAGACAGGTGCTCTCAGATTCCATGAAAGTCTGTTGCCCACATTGTGGCTGTTTTTTGCAACAGCACCGTTGAGCTTTACATAAGAACCCATGTGACATGTTGAGCAGGTCGGGGCGGCGTTGTAATCCTCTCCAAGAACCCATGAACCATCTTTCATGATGTTCATACCTTCTGGACCAACCTCTTTATCTGCTGTAGCATAGGCAATACCATGCTTTGACTCCTCATAAATCTCTTTTTGTGGATGATCTGGCCCAAGATGACACTTTCCGCAGTTCTCAGGTTGTCTTCCAGCACTTGCCCTGAACGAGTGTTTTGGATGGCAGGCGTTACATGCACCTCTTGATCCGTCAGGGTTAATACGTCCGATTCCAGAGTTTGGAAATGTATTGTGATCCATCTGGGGGGCATCTGTCTTTGACCTTAAAGGTTTTCCATCCTTGTCCCGCTTCATTGTGACAATAGAACCGTGACACTGCCAGCAGCCGCTGTGCATGTTGGATTTGTTGTCTGGCATACCGCCAATCACCTCTGCAAGCATGTTGTCAAGAGATGCCATTATTTCACCAGCAGTTGCATGGTGAGAAATCCCCATTTCCTTTGCTTCTGGTTCATGGCATTTTGAACAGTCTTTTGGTGAAAGTATGGCTTTTATAAAAGCACCTTCATGTTGATATCCAGTCTCGTCTCCTTGTTCTGCTGCATGGCAGTTGTAACACCCAACTTGTCCCTCTTTTGCCGCTGCGTGGGCTGATGCCTCCCACTGTTTAACCATTGATTTGTTCTCTTTTAAATGGCAGGTAATACATTTCTTGTTCATCTCCTGAACCTTTGGATTTTTAACATCAAAGGACTCCTGGGTTAATCCGAATGCGCCTCCTGCTGCCAGAAAGCTCATGGCTGAAAAGATGGTCAATACTTTTTTAAACGTCATAATCTGATTTTCTCCTGTTCTCTTACTGGTTTATTGAATACCGCTTCTCTATCTCCTCTGCCCAGAACGGAAAAACCTTTCCAAGCACAAAAAGTATAATGAAGGGGATGAGCATTATTATAATCACTGCCAAAATCCCCTCCTTGTCAAACCATTCGGGATGAAACTCTGTATATCCTCTTGCACTTTTTGACATGAGCTGTCCGCCAATAACAACATTCCATCGCATGATAAAAACCTGAAGCAGCAAAATTGCAGAGACCAGACCCGAAATTACTGTGTAAATTGCATCTTTAAGAGGAATAAAAGCCATGCAACCCAATAATATCAACGGTATCCCTGAACAGAGCTTTACCTGCCACAGCCAGAACGAGTTTGCAAGTGGACCGTTGAGGAGCCCTTCCACCATGTGGTGGTATCCGGTTTTAAGATATGAATGGGAAAAGACCTCAAGCATCTCAAATGAGAATGCAAGAATAAAAAAACCGGTAAGAGTTTTGATGCAGGTTCTTATGCAATCAGAATCAACGGAAAGTCCACCAATTTTCCGAATGATAATATAGGCAATAACAATCGCGGATATTCCTGACACACAGGCAGAAAACAGAAAGATTACCGGCATGAGCGGTGTTGACCATGTGGGATTTGCCTTGACACCTCCAAATATAAACCCGACATAACCGTGAAGAACCGCAGCAACCGGTATTCCAAGCCCAACCAGAAAACGGATGATTCTCCCATCAAGTTCCAGAGCTTTTTCAGATAGATCATTACTGTCAAAAGTTAAAGCACGATAGAGTAGTTTCATAAATCCTTTGGCTTTTTTACCCCGTTCAACCAGATCAGGACGATAGACAAAAATCACGATAAACGAAAGAACTCCCATTGATACAGCATAAATATAGCCAAACCCTGCCATTGCAGAGCTTGGGCTTGGTGTTAAAAGCATATTAAAGTTACGTTCAGGTCTGCCAAGATGAAGAAGAAGTGGTAAAGTTGCACAGCACAGAAACGCAAATGCAAAAAGAAGAGAGAAGCGGGCAACAGGTTTCAGGCTTTTAACATCAAACAGATAGTAGAGAGCGGCAATGATAAAAGCCCCGTCAACAAGGCCCGTGATATAGGGATAGAGGACAATCATCATGCTCCAATGGAGATGAAGGTCGTTTGGAAAGACATAGTTTGAGATGAGCATTGATGCTCCGTGAGAAAGATTTGCCGATGCTTCATATAAAGTAGGATTCATTAAACCACCTCCAATCTCTGCCCCATATAATAGAGTGCTGGCAAAGTTCCCATTGATTGTTTGAGCACCGTCAATACTCCTGGCCCTTTAAGTATTTTATAAACTTCAGAGTTTTCGTCATTTAAGCTGCCAAACTTTCTTGCACCTGTCGGACAGACTTCCACACACGCAGGCAGAAGGCCTCTTCTGACACGGTGATAACACCATGTGCACTTTTCAACAGTCTTCGTTACAGGGTGTATAAACCTTACAGAGTATGGGCAAGCCTGAATGCAGTATGCACACCCCACACACCTGTCACTGTCAACAAGGACAAAACCGTCTGGAGAGAGAAAGGTTGCACCTACAGGACAGACCTGAACACATGGTGCCTCTTTGCACATATTGCAAAGCTTTGGAACAAAAAAGGTATCTCTTGTGCCAATTGGTATATCATCTCTCGGTTTCTGGTAGCCGTCTAACCCACCGTTCGGGCAATCAACATAGACCTGATCGTCAAAATCCTTGACATAACGCTCAACCCATGTGCGATAGTTGCCATCAGGAACATTATACTCTCTTTTATCTGCGACACAGCACGAACCACAGCCAATACACCTTGTTATATCAACGATAAATGCGAAATTATGTTTGTGAATGTCGTAGTTCTGATCTCGTATTCCAGGAATCTCCTCTGGTAGTTCAATAGTTGGATCAAAGGTGGATACTCCATCTTTTAAGGTGCTGTTTTTCTCAAAATTGCCTCCACCCGGTGTACTCATAGGAAAAACCAGAAAAAGTGATCCTGCAATCGCTCCGTTTAAAACCTTTTTGATAAAATCTCTCTTATCCATATCCGGTGAAGGATCGATGAATCTGCTACTAATCTCTTTTAAATTTGGTGATGATTGCCTGTTCTTATTAGTACTGGCTGAAAAATCGTCTGATTTACTCATATCTTTTGATGAGTTTTCTATTTTCATGGTCTCTTCTCCATCAAACCAGTTATCTTTTTGGCTTCATTGATATATTTAAGAGGGGCATGGACATGATGGCACTGGTTACAGGTATGGGTGAGCTTTACATTCTGTTTTTTAAGGTGATCAGGCATTCCAACTGTTTTGATAACCATAGTTGATCTGGCTTTGATTTCTGTGTTATGACACCTCAAACATAAAGTTGTGATCTCTGTTCCCTTTTTCACTGGCAGATTGGCCATTTTTCTTCCATTACTGACGTGATCTGAATATGTGCCATGACAGAATTCACAAGATATGGTTTTATGCTCTCCTTTAAGATGGATAGTTGCTTCGTATTGATGACACCTAAAACATGAGCCATTTGTGCCATGTCTTAAAACTCTTTGTCCCTCTTCATCAATTGCATCTGCCCTGTATGGACCGTAAAGACCAAATGATTTGGGTATCAACTGTGCTTTTACCACAAGTCCGACCCCTGCCATAACTACAACACTTAGTACTACCAAAATAATACGCACTGAATGTTTTAATACCAACGATAGGCCTCCTATAGCTGAACGATTTGATAATATTTTAAATATTGCAATCTGCTTACTCTTTTTGATGATCCTTTCCTAAATGAAAATTAATCCATGAAGATGTGTTATTTAACTCCCACATTCTTGGAGGCACAAACTCTTTTGAGAGATTTTCTGTTTCAGCCCCTTTTTTTAAACGGTTGAAAGCCCTCACCCAAATACATTGCCTATCCTTATTCACCTCACAGAACCCATCACGGCTTCCACCACAGGCACCGTTACGGGTATGCTTTGGACAACCTGATTCAGGGCATTGAAATGCTATATGTTGAATAGCGCAGTCTCCGCAGCTTTTACAGGACAGAAGCAGCCGTTTGAAAGGGTCTTCAACAAATATCTTCAGAACCCATGCCTTGTTGTTTTTATCAATTGCTTCAGCAACTGCTTTGAATACAGGAGACATGGATGATGATTTGTTGAAGAAAAGTTTGTGTATTTTTTTCAACAACTGATATGGATAATGGTCAAGTAAATTCTCCTTTAACTTTTCCATTTTAGTTACAGGTTCATCAGCGGTATTGATACCATCTTTTGATGCATGGGAACAATTCGTTTTTGAGGCTATATATTGACTGGTATTGTCAGATATTTTACTATCAGATGTTTTGTAAATATAAAAGCGGTTTTTATCCTCTGTTCTGAACTCTTCAACATAATCCTGCCAGTTGTGTTCAATGATTGCCATTTTGTCGAGGATTGCACCAACCGCCTTGAAGCTTCTGTGAATACCGCCAATGTGAATTCCCTTATATCCTATTCCTTTTAAAATTACTGCAAGTCTTGCCGCACGCTCAATTGCATTATGCAGTCCATATTGTTTGCTGTTTTCCCACTCTTTAATGATACTGTTGTACAGTGAGTCAGAGACTGTAACTCCGGGGACTTTGCCACGGTTCATGGCTTTGGCAGCCTTTGGGCTTAACATATAAACAGATGCTAAAGCAGGGATCGTAATGCCTTTAACATTGTTTCGAGTAATCAATTCCTGAAATTTATCAATATCATATCCAAGCTGTGTGATTATAAATGATGCTCCAGCTTCCAGTTTTCTGTCAAGTTTGTGATACTGTGCCACGCATTCAGCTTCTGTAGTCTTGAAAGGAGAGACTGCACAGCCTGTAAAAAATCCGTCAGGATCTCCTGAAGATACAAGTCTCTCGTTAAGTTTGTGCAGCATTTTAGTCAGGATGACAGAGTCAAAGTCAAATACAGGTGCGCCCTGCCCCCCAAATCCTTTACCTGAATAGTCACCGGTCAGGGCAAGAATATTCTTCATACCCATGCGGGCAAGTTGCAAAGCCCGGCTCTCCATACCTGCACGATTCATGTCCCTGCATGTGAAATGGACAATTACATCCATTCCATGCTTGAAAATTTCGTATCCAAGAACATCAGGACTCAAGGATGGGTTTCCTCCTGGATTATCGGTGATTGAGACCGCAGAGATCCTTCCATCAGCAAAGGCATCTTTTGCAATACCAATAAGTGTATCAGTGGAGACTCCAGCAGATTCACGTTTGGGAACAAGCTCAAGCGTTACAATAAATTTGTAAGGGTTGGATATGTCGTTATTGAAGATTCTAAGCATCAGGGGACTCCGTTTGATTTTTTTATTGCAGTCAAGTTTGAAATAAAATTCCTTATTGTATATCCAATAAGAATATGGTTATGTTAATACCTGTTAATATCTCTTTTGAACTTTACCATAATTTTAATATTTTTTTCTTGATCTATATCAAGGTTTTTCTTTTCAAGATAGCCTATACCTGTATTCAACCAGGCAAAAGAGTCTGTCTGTACAAACTTATTCAAAAGAGAGATTAAAATGACAGATTGGAACAAGAAAAGAGTAACCGAGATCATGTTTCCACTCGTGAGTCGTAACTTCTCATTTTTCATACTACATGCGCAATAGTATAATTTTATTGAGCACAATATATAGCGGTAACATAGAAAACTTATGACTTACGAGGTTTTAATAATAACAATATAACTATTTTAGGGGGTATCATGTTTTGTTTTCAGTGTCAGGAGACAGCCAAAGGAACTGGCTGCACAGTTAAAGGTGTTTGTGGAAAAGAGGAGACCACTGCCAATCTTCAAGATTTGTTGATTTTCAACCTCAAGGGAATCGCTGTTCTTGCTACAAAAGGCAAGACTGCTGGAGTTGATGTAATTAAAGAAGCTGGTCACTTTGTAGCTCAAGGGCTTTTTACCACAATTACAAACGTAAATTTTAATGATGCAAACCTTATCCAGTGGATAAAGAAAGCTCAAGAGTACAAAAAATCAATTAAAACTAAAATTGATGGGAAGGTAACTGGTGCTCTTGATGATTCAGCTTTATGGCTCTCTGATGATGAGGCAAGCTATCAGGAAAAAGCAAAAAAAGTTGGCGTACTTGCAACAGCGAATGAAGATGTGAGGTCATTGCGTGAGCTTCTGGTTATAGGACTTAAAGGTATCGCAGCTTATGCAGACCATGCAGCAATTCTTGGTGTTGAAAAAGATGAGATTTATGAGTTTATCCTCAAAGCTCTTGCATCAACAACAGAAACGCTCTCTGTTGACGATATGGTCGGCTGGGTTCTTAAAGCTGGAGAGTGTTCTGTAACAACTATGGCAGCTCTGGATCAGGCAAATACTACAGCTTACGGCAATCCTGAAATCACAGAGGTCAATATCGGCGTGGGTAAAAGCCCGGGAATTCTTATAAGCGGTCATGATTTGAAGGATATGGATGAACTCCTGAAACAGACAGAAGGAACAGGCGTTGATGTCTATACTCACGGCGAGATGCTTCCTGCAAATTACTATCCAGCTTTTAAGAAATATGCTCATCTGAAAGGGAACTACGGCAGCTCCTGGTGGAAACAGAACGAGGATTTTGAGACCTTTAACGGTGCAATCCTTATGACCACAAACTGCATTATACCAATAAAGAGCAAAAACAGCTACCAGAACAGAATCTTTACAACTGGTGTGGTCTCATATCCTGGATTGCCACACATTGCAGACAGGACACCAGGAAAAGCAAAAGATTTCTCAGCGGTAATCGATGTTGCTAAAAAATGTGCAGCTCCTCAGGAGATTGAGACAGGGAAGATTGTTGGAGGTTTTGCCCATAATCAGGTTCTTGCTCTTGCTGACAAAGTTATTGAGGCTGTAAAATCTGGTGCGATCAAACGATTTATTGTAATGGCAGGATGTGATGGAAGACAGAAAGGTCGTGGATACTTTACAGAGGTTGCTGAAAAATTGCCGAAAGATACAATAATTTTAACAGCAGGTTGTGCAAAATACCGCTACAACAAGCTTAACCTTGGTGATATCGGCGGAATCCCGCGAGTTCTTGATGCTGGTCAGTGTAATGATTGTTACTCATTGGCTGTTATTGCAATGAAACTCCGCGATGCTTTTGGACTTGGACATATCAATGATCTTCCTCTCTCATTTGATATCGGCTGGTATGAGCAGAAAGCGGTTGCTGTTCTTCTTGCACTGCTTCATCTACAAGTTAAGGGCATTCGCCTTGGACCAACACTTCCAGGGTTTGTATCTCAAAATGTTCTTAAAGTTCTTGTTGAGAATTTTGACATTAAACTTATCACAGAGCCAGAATCAGACATTGCAGCAATGATGGCTGGCAAATAAGTTACATATCTTAAATTATTAAATAACAGATAAATTAATTTAGATACAAATCGTAAAAACACAATATAACATTGTAGAGACGTGCGGCTGTGCGTCTCTACACAAGTTGATTGTGAAACATAAGCGACTTGGCTGCAATTATTGTTTAGTTGGAATTCCTGAATAATAGAATAAAAAGGAGGGACTGTATGATTAAAAAAGTAGAGATATTTAAAGAAAACAGCTTTAACGATAAGAGTTTAAGCAGATTGATAGTCCATGATTCATCAGATTTCAAGATAATCAACTTTAATTTTAAAGCTGGACAAGATTTGCCGATTCACTCTCACAACATTGACGGTCAGCTCTCTATTGTTGTTTTAGAGGGGAAAGGGGAATTTCTTGGCAAAGATAATGCCATGTTTCCTGCGAATTTAGGTGATATTTTGATCTCTGATATTCGTGAACCTCACGGTATCAGAGCAATTACAGACATGAGAGTTTTAGTTACCATTGCCCCACCGATATGATAAGTGTCTCTTCGACTTAAAACTAAGAATAAAGGAGATTGAATTATGCAAAATGCAAAAACAAAGGCAGTGTTGCTGTTCATGTTGGTTTTGAGTTTCGGTGTTCTTATTTTCGGTGGTTATATAATCAAAAAAGAGAAGCCCCCAATTCCAGATAAAATTGTAAGTTCAACTGGAGAGGTGATCTTTACCCATGATGATATTATGAATGGGCAGAATTTCTATTTCTCAAGAGGTGGTCAGCATATCGGCACAATATGGGGACATGGCTCTTATCTTGCTCCTGACTGGTCTGCTGATTTTCTGCACAGAATGGGACTTTATATTGCAGCCCGTCATAATGGAGTTGCCGCTCAAAAGGCAAAATTTTTCTCTCAAGAGGAGTTTGACGCTCTTGATGCCCCAACACGAGCTAAATTAACCGCAATTGTTACTCAAGAGATAAAGACAAACCGCTACAACCCAGCAACATCTACCCTCACATTAACACCGTATCAGGCAGAGGCGTTCAATGCTCTTAAAGAGTATTATGGAGAGCTTTTTATGAAAGGCAATGAACGTATGGGGCTTCAGAGTGAGATTGTAAAAAGTGCTGAAGAGACCCATAAGCTGACCAGCTTTTTTGCATGGCTTTCATGGGCTGCTGGAACTTTAAGGCTTGATAAAGATTATACATATACCAGTAACTGGCCATACGATCCTCTTGTCGGAAACACTCCTCTTCCCGGAAATATCATATGGTCTATTGTCAGCGTAATTCTTCTAATTTTTGGTATTGCAGCAGCACTGTTTGTCTATCTTAGATATATTGGCAAAGATGACTATAAACCCACTTTAATAAAAGATTTTCCAGAACCCAGCCCAACGCCAAGCCAAAAAGCCACATTGATCTATTTTCTGGTGGCAATATTGCTGTTTGTTATCCAAATAGGAATGGGTTCACTTACTGCCCATTTTACAGTTGAGGGGACAAGTTTTTACGGAATCCCGCTTGGAAAAATCTTCCCTTATGCTGCTGCAAGAACATGGCATCTACAGCTTGCCGTTTTCTTTATTGCGACCTGTTTTCTTGCGGCTGGTCTATTTATCGGACCAATGGTTGGAAAAGAGCCAAAAGGACAAAAGGGGTTAGTATTGGTTCTTTTTGCTGCTCTTGTAGTGGTTGTTGTGGGAACATTGGCTGGAACCTGGCTCTCTGCAACTGGTATAATGGGAAATGATACATTCTATTTGGGTCATCAAGGTTATGAATTTATTGAATTGGGGAGAGTATGGCAGCTTCTTCTGATTGTTGGAATGATCATCTGGCTTATATTGATGCTTCGAGCAATCTATCCAGCTCTTAAAGATGAGAAAGACAGCGGCGGCTTGACACATCTTTTACTATACAGCTCCATATCTATTCCTCTTTTTTATATGGCAGGTCTTCTTTATGGAAAAGGGAGCCATTTATCAGATGCTGAATATTGGAGATGGTGGGTTGTCCATCTTTGGGTAGAGGGATTTTTTGAGGTATTTGCAACTGTTGTAATGGCGTTTTTGCTCTCTCATATTGGTATTGTCAGCAAAAAATTTGCATTAATGACCGTCAATTTTACCATATTTCTATATCTTGGCGGAGGTGTTATCGGCACATTCCACCATCTTTACTGGACAGGCAGCCCAATTCCAATTATTGCACTTGGAGCGGTTTTCTCTGCATTGGAAGTTGTGCCTTTAACTTTGATGGGCTTTGAAATTGTCCACAATTTAAAGTCTGTTCAAGAGGGTGGAGAGGGTTATGCTTATAAATGGCCTGTCTATTTCTTTGTCTCTGTAGCATTCTGGAATCTTGTTGGTGCAGGTGTTTTTGGATTTCTTATCAACCCGCCGATAGTTCTTTATTATGCACAAGGTATAAATACAACTCCTATCCATTCTCATACGGCACTGTTTGGAGTGTATGGAATGTTGGCTATATCACTGCTTCTCTTTTCTGTCAGACACATTGTTACCCGTGCATCATGGTCAGATAAACTTTTAAAATACAGCTTCTGGGGACTTAACGGCGGACTTGCAGCAATGGCGATATTCAGCCTTATTCCATCTGGGTTTTATCAGCTTCACTACGCAATAAAATATGGTTTATGGTATGCAAGAAGCCCTGAAATTGCCTCTGGAGATGTGATTAGAGCATTTAGCTGGGCAAGAATTCTGCCAGATATTATTTTTGCAGGCGGTGCAATACTTCTCTTAATCTTCCTTGTAAATGCAATTCGTCAATCGTTTTTCAACAAACAATCATAAAAGCAAACATAAAAAAGTTGACTGAAAACCAAAATAATCGTGGATAAATTTGTCCACGATTATTCAAATCTGGAGGTTTTATGAAAAGTAATACATTAAACCAGTGCACAATAGGCTTTAGTGAGGAGGATATTATTGAGGCAATGAGAGATATTTCAGGCTATTTAGATATAACTCCTTCAGATTTTAAAGAGATTTATCAGATAGCATCAAGACACGCCTTAGAACGGCTCAAAAATTCAGTTAAAGCAGAGCATGTTATGACAAAACCTGTAATAACTATAGATGAAGAGAGTTCACTTTTAGATGCAGCAAAGCTGATGGCTCGTAACAACATTTCAGGTGTTCCAGTTCTGGACAGTAAAAAGAACCTTTCAGGTGTTCTTTCTGAAAAGGATTTTTTGAAAAGAGTGGTTCACAAAGAGACAGATACAATAATGCAAGAGAACAGAGAAGATGCGGCAATGGTTAAAACAGATGAAGATGAAAAACAAGTTGGTTCATTTATGAGCATTATTGCCCAATGCCTGGATTTTCGCGGTTGTTTGGCAGCAGATTTAAAAAAACTTTATGTAAAAGATATAATGTCTTCTCCTCCTGTTACTGTTGGGAAATCTATATCAATTATGGAAGTTGCAGCGATTTTTGAATCTAAGAGGATAAACAGGGTGCCTGTGTTAGATGAAAATGCAAATATTGCAGGAATAATAGCCAGATCAGATATTGTGCAGGCTTTGTGCTGATTTTATTTAAGGAGAGGATTGTGATTGAGTTCTTCAACAAGATGAGAGGAGGAAAGCAGAGTCCTCCGGCTGTCAATCTGTCTGAAATTTTATGGTCATGGCTTGGAGCATTTCTGGGAATTACACCTGTTGCTTTTCTCCACTACAATATGTTTTCAGAGAGAGATATTGTTCTTATTATTGGTTCTTTTGGTGCTTCGGCGGTACTTATCTATGGTGCAATAAGAAGTCCTTTGGCACAGCCAAGAAACCTTGTGGGAGGACATCTGGTTTCAGCAGCTGTCGGGGTTGCCTCTTATAAACTCTTTCCTGATGCTCTCTGGCTTGCCTCTTCATTTGGTGTTGCAACAGCCATTGCAGCCATGCATGCAACAAAAACTCTTCATCCTCCGGGTGGGGCAACAGCACTGATTGCAGTCATCGGGGGAGAGCAGATTCATAAATTAGGCTTTTATTATGCTTTGATGCCTGTTGGGTCAGGTGTTCTTATAATGCTTCTCGTTGCCGTTATTGTGAATAATATTGCAAAGAACAGAAGATATCCGGAATTCTGGTTATAATCAGAGCATAAAGTAAGGACAAAAAACAAGTAAGGTCAGAAACTGGACATCAATAGTGGAGAGAAGGAGTATAATGTGATGAATGCAATACAGACATTAACAGACGAACATCAGTTGATTCTGAAAGTTCTGCATCTTCTATCCCGATCAAGAAAAGAGCTGGAGAAGGGCGGGATGATGTCAACACTTTTTTTTGAAAAGGCGATACTCTTCTGTTCAGAATTTGCTGATCGTTTTCACCATTTCAAAGAGGAATTTCTGTTGTTTGGCCTGTTAGCCCATAAAAAAGAGGGGAAGCTTGATTCAGCAATGGGGGCACTCAGGTATCAGCATGAGCGTTGTACCCAATCTGTTCTGGCTATACGTCAGGTGCTGGAAGGATATGAAAACAGGGATGAAATTTCCATTACTCTTATTCTTGAAAATATCGCAATTTATGTATCATTATTGAGCCGTCATATTTATCAGGAAGATCATATTTTTTTCCCCATGGTCGAAAAATCTCTTTCTCCTGATGAAAGCAGAACCTTGAATGAGCAGTTTGAAAAAGAAGAGCTTCGGTCAAGTAAAAAAGGAGCTGTTTTTCAAAGGAACCTTATGCTTGCTGATGAATTGAGTCAATTATTCCATCTAAGGTGAAATGTATGGCAGGAAAGAAGAAAAACTGCTGGGAATATATGAAATGTGGTCGGGAAAGTGGTGGGATAAATGTACAGAAGACAGGTGTCTGCCCGGCTGCAACTGACCAGTCTTACGATGGTATTAATTCTGGTGTCTGCGGTGGAAGATTCTGCTGGGCTGTAGCAGGAACAATGTGTAATGGAAAGGTGGAGGGAACATTTGCAGAGAAAAGAAAATCCTGCTCTCAGTGTACCTTTTACAAAAAGGTGAGAGCAGAAGAGGGAAGTGTTAATATAAGGACAAAATTCCTACGATTTGTTCAACCCTGTTCACAAACCTCTCTTCTTACTGATCTGACACTTGAAAATATCAGGCAGGGGGATCGCTTTATTCTTCAAGGTGAGATCGTAAATAAAGCATATATTATCCAGCAGGGTTCCTGCATTGAGCTGGTCGAAAAAAAAGGAGTTCTTTACCCGGTTGGTCATCGTGGAGAGGGTGATATTGTGGGAATGATATCACTTTTGACAGGGGAATCCATGGGATTTCATGTAGAGGCTGAAACTGACATGGATGTTTGGTCAATCACAAGGGAAAATTTTGAGACGGTTTCCGGTCAAGATCCGGATCTCTTTGCTTTTCTGACAGAACTTGTAGCAGATCGTTTTGACAGAAAAGGTCCTATTGCAGAACGAACTGTTGGTAAATACCTGATAACGGACATTCTTGGTCGGGGAGGGTACAGCATAGTATACAAAGGGATTCATATTGCACTCGAAATGCCGGTAGCAATTAAAATGATGCGCCACCACTTATCCATGCGTGCCGACTTCATGAATATGTTCCAGAATGAGGCAAAAATAATTGCCCAGCTGAATCATGAAAATATCGTTAAGGTGTTTGATATTGAATCAAGGTTTAAAACCGTATTTATTGTCTATGAATTTCTTCAGGGTGAACCACTGATAGATATTATTGAGAGATTGAAAATTATCCCTTCATGTTTAGCTCTGAAATACCTCGGTCAAATGGTGTCTGCAATAGCCTATGCTGGTGAGAAAGGGCTTATCCACAGAGATATAAATCCGTCAAATGTAATTGTCCTATATAACGACCGAATTAAACTGATTGACTTTGGGCTTGCCTGCATCTCTGGTACTGATGATTTTCAGATTGGCGGAAATTTCAATTACCTTGCACCTGAACTGTTTGATGGAGAACCGGCAGATTTCAGAAGTGATATATTTTCTCTTGGTATAACCGCTTTCCAGATGGTTACAGGCCACCTTCCATTTCCATCAGACAACCCTCAGCAGTTGATGAAGATGATACGCTCATCTCCAATACCTGACCCTGGAACAATAGTCCAGAATCTGTCTGAAAGACTTCGCTCTCTGATTATAAAATCCTGCAAAATTAACCCTGAAGAAAGATTTCAGACTCCGAACGAGCTACATGAATGGCTTGGCGCAATCGAATCCGGTAACAAAGAAACAACCATTTCCAGAGAGGTCACTGTCTATGATGAGAAGGATTTTCCCACTGCCAAGGAGAGTAGTATCTCTGTAGTAAATGGGAAAAAGAGTCGGACAATAACTTTTGAGATTATTCATGACAAAGAAAATGAATTTTTTAAACTGCTTGATGAATTCAAAACGAACATAAGAAAGCTGGGTGGCACTATTATCATTTAAAAAGGAGGGTGAACCATTATCGAAGCACAAAAATTCAATCTTTGGGCAAAAAAACAGAGTACTTTTCAGAACATCCGGGTAAATATTGCGGCTGCAACAGATATCGGGCTGAAAAGAAAAACCAATCAGGACAGGTATGTAATTAATACCCTTTCAGATGATACTGTTCTGCTTGCGGTTGCAGATGGACTTGGTGGAGAACCAGGTGGCGAAACAGCTTCTCACCATGTGATGGAATCCTTGAACAGTTTAACCACCCTTAATAACAAGGAAAATAAAACTTTGTTATCCTTTTTCATGCAAATGGACAAGGAGTTGACAGATATTTCAAAAAAAAATATAGAACTTGATGGAATGGCAACCACATTGATCACAGTTGCTCTGAAGGATAATATTGCCCATTGGGTTCATTCCGGCGACAGCCGCCTTTATCATATAAGAGACTCCAGATTGACACAGATAACGCAGGATCAGACACTCTCATGTTTTTTAATTGAGGAGGGCGAACTTACCGGAGAGCAGGCTCTGTCTCATTACTCAAACCATATTCTGGATCAATGTATTGGTTGTCAGGACTTGGCACCTCAAAGTGGGACAATCAGGCTTGAAACACAGGACAGGATAATTATAGCTTCTGACGGACTCTATCGCTATGTCAGCGAGGAGACCATCTGTTTAACGTGCAGAGAAAATGTCAGTAATGAGATTGTCGCTGAAACTCTTGTGAATATGGCTATTGATGGGGGAGGGAACGATAATATAACTGTGCTCATAGCGACTGTTTTGTAGATTCGCGTCCTCCACTTTATTCATCATATCAGGGTTGCTATCAGATGATCTGGGAAAAGTTACTGATCCAAATTAACTTGTAAAAAATACAGATTGTGCGCTTTACCAAACAAAGACTACCGGTAGGAATAGAGTAGAAATTTATAATCACTGATCATTATTAGCATTTTTTCTATAACTGACATGCTATGACAGAGCACAACGAAGCATGAAAGTTGTAGAGACGCAAGATCTTGCGTCTCTACGGGGTACCCACCTCTGTGTGTCCCTACACTTTCATATAAAACTACATGGCAGATCGGTCTGCCACAACCAAGAATGAAGTCCGATGACTACAGCCGTTCAAAAAGATTTTAATATAAACTTACTTAATTAAGGAGATTGTTATGAACATGAAAAACTGGAAACTTGGCACTAAGATGACGGCTGGCTTTGGTCTAATTATTGGAATGGCTATTTTGATAAGCATTATAGGTACAAACAAAATGAAGGAGATAGGGGTAAATTTGAATAAACTTTACAAACACCCCCATACAGTTATCACCACAATGCTTAGAATTGACGGCAACATTGTTAGAATGAGACTTGCTATGAGATACCTTCGTTTTTCAAAGAACGATTCTGACTTCAAAAAAGTTGAACAGCAGTTGGCAGAGCACCAAGAAGAGATAATTAAAGAGTTTGATCTTATAAAAGAGCGTTTTCTTGGAGATCAGAGTTCTGTAGATGAAGCGATTCAATTATTTACAGGGTGGAAAATATTTAGAGATGAAGAGATTGCATTTGTAAAAGCTGGCAAGATCAAGGAAGCTGATACAGTTGCAGAAAACAAGGTGATACCACATGCAAATAAAGTTGACTCTGCTATTGATGGTATAATTGATTTTGCTGAAAAGCAGGCAATCTCTTTTTTAGAATCATCAGACAAAGCAGCTTCAGAGGCTATTACCCGAAGTTATGAGATTCTTGCAATTGCTGTTGTTGCAGGTTTTCTACTTGCGTTTTTTATAACTAAAGGAATTACCTCTCCCCTTGTTAGAGCATTGAATATGGCAAATTCAATGTCTGAAGGTAATTTCAGAGCAAAAATTAATAATGACAGAAAAGATGAGGTTGGAGAGCTTGTTGATGCACTTAACCAGATGAGCGAGAGCCTTACTAAAGTTATTCAAAACATAGTAGATGGCATTAAAACTCTTACCGAATCATCAACTCTTATGACTGATGTCTCCAATGTAATGGCATCAGGAGCAGAAGAGACAGCTTCCCAAGCAAATTCAGTTGCAAGTGCTGTGGAAGAGATGAGTTCCAGCATGAATTCAGTTGCCTCTGCTATGGAAGAGTCAACAACTACAATTGAAATGATCTCTATTGCCGCTGAACAGATGGCTTCTACAATCAATGAGATCGCCAAAAGCGCAAGTCAAGGTAGAACCATTGCCAATGATGCAGTAGTAAAGGCAAAAAATACGACTCAAAGAGTAGAAGAGTTAGGGGCAGCAGCTAAATTGGTTGGTAAAGTTACAGAGACAATCACAGATATTTCAGAGCAGACAAATTTGCTTGCCCTTAATGCCACAATAGAGGCAGCAAGAGCAGGTGAAGCTGGAAAAGGCTTTGCTGTTGTAGCAAATGAGATAAAAGACCTTGCAAGACAGACTGCTCAGGCAACACAGGAGATAAAAACCAATATTGAAGGAATACAGAATTCAACATCAATATCAATTCAGGAGATAAAGGCTATTTCAGTTATTGTTAATGATACAAGAGACATTTCAGCAAGTATTGCTGCTGCTGTGGAGGAACAGTCTGCTACCACAAGCGAAATCACCAAAAATGTGAAGGAGGCATCAGAAGGGCTGCAGGAAGTCAATCAGAATGTAGCTCAGATTTCAGATGTTTCAAGAGATATTGCAGGTAATGTTGCAGGAGTAAGTCAGGTTGCAGGAGAAATGGCAGAAAATAGCTCTCAGATAAGTGCAAACTCCAAAGAACTTGCAAACCTTGCTCAACAGTTGAACAACATAGTTGCAGGGTTTAAAATATGATTTGGCCACAGCCTTTCTTTGTTACCTCAAGGTTCTTGTATAATGAAAACAGGTCAACCCCACATGATTGAACGCTCTAATTTTATTAGAAAATTATTACAGATTCTATTTTTTGTCATTGTGATCGGTATCGGGATCAGGTTTTATCAATTTGTTTCCCTGATTGATGCAGGTGTGCTGCCGGATTTTGAAAGACCTCCGGGTGTCGAAGCTTTTCTTCCTATCAGTGCACTGGTCAGTTTAAAATACTTTCTCTTTACCGGCAAAATCAATCCGATACACCCATCTGCACTTGTACTGTTTCTTATTATATGTATGACAGCATTGATCTTAAAAAAGGGGTTCTGCAGCTGGATTTGCCCGTTTGGTTTCTTATCTGAATTTCTTGGCAAGCTGCATTTTCGTATTTTGAAGAAGGGGCTATCAATTCCCCTATGGATGGATTTAATCCTGCGAAGTCTGAAATACATAATAGCTGTTTTTTTTATCTGGAATATTTTTTATCAAATGCCCTTAAGCAGTGTTGAAGAGTTTATCCAAAGCCCATACAACCGATTTGCAGATATAAAAATGCTGAAGTTTTTTACCCGTATTTCCGCTACGGCATTTACCATTATTCTTATTTTATCTGTTTTGTCCATCATTATACGAAACTTCTGGTGCAGATATCTTTGTCCTTATGGTGCACTGCTGGGCGTAATCAGTTTTTTGAGTGTCGGCAGGATCATACGTAATCCGCTCAATTGCACCAAATGCGGTAAGTGTGAAAAAACATGCCCAAGTCTCATAAAAATAAGACAAAAAGATCAGATTAATTCATCAGAATGTACAGCATGTATGGAGTGCATTAACATTTGCCCTGAAAAAGATGCCATTGGCTTCTCCCTGTTTTCTGGAAAATTCTCTGTCAATGAATTGTCACTTGCATTGATATTTCTTTTGTTTTTTACGATTGGTATTTCCATGGCAAAACATTCGGGAAAATGGCAGAACAATATCTCAAAAGATGAGTATCTTGACTATAGCACGACGCAAAGCATCTTCACCTGGAGCACCAATAGACAGATTGATCCACATAAAATGGAAACGATGGTAAAAATGATGAAAAAAATGAAAAATCAGGGAGCCTACAAATGACCATTCCCGGTAATCTGTTAACGACTGCAATGGCTGTTATGCCCCATACCAATGTAGAGAAGGCTCTGAATAGTGCGTTAAGCCTTGATATTCCATTCTGGCCTCAATTGCCTAACTATAGTTATTATGAGGACATGTATGTTCAGGCTGCTGAACATTTTCCAGGAATCGTTCTGGATATAGGCCAGAAAACATTAAGGTTTTCCATAGACAAGTTTATTGCCGAGTTTGAAGAGACCATGGCCTGCTTTGAAAATCCTGAATACTTTGATGTCAGTACAACCTATTCTGCTGTTTACCACCGGTTTTTGGATATTGAGTTATCTGATCGACCTGCCATTCGCGGGCAGTTGGAAGGGCCTGTCAGTTTTGGATTCAATATCATGGATCAGGATAACCGCCCGATTCTGTTCGATGATACGATTCGCCCATTCATGTTTGAGTTCATGGCAAAGAGGATCAACGTCCAGTTGACAAAACTGAAAAAGAAAAATCCAAATGCGTTTATGTTTATAGATGAACCCGGAATGCAATTTGTTTTCTCAGCGCTGTCCGGTTATGGGGAACAAAAGGCAAAAGAGGATCTGGATCAATTTTTCTCTATGATTGACAGCCCCAAAGGTATCCATCTTTGTGGCAATCCTGATTGGGACTTTCTTTTGGGACTTGACATGGATATTTTATCATTGGATGCCTATTTAAATGCAGAGATATTTGCTTCCTGTGCCACTTCAATAAAAAAATTCCTGAATAGAGGGGGCGTTCTGGTCTGGGGGATTGTTCCCACTGGTATTGAGACCTTTGAGCAACAAAACCTTGATCTACTCGCCTTTAAACTCAACGGAATATGGAAAGCTCTTGATAAAAAAGGAGTTGGTCTTGATCTGCTTCTTAATCAAAGTCTGATCTCACCTGCTACTTGCTGTTTAGTCAATAAAGACAAGGATAAAACCGTTGAAAAGGCATTTATCTTGACTAAAAGGCTTTCCGAAATGCTTAGAGAATATTACAGGCTGGTATAATTCATAAAATGAGGTTCCCTATGAAGATTGCAGATAGAGGAGAAGAGACAGATGCAGGCGATAAGTTGCACTGGACAACAGAAGCAGAATCAGCACTTAAAAAGGTACCGTTTTTTGTCCGTAAAAAAGCTAAAAACAGGATTGAGAAGTATGTGCTGGATAAATTAGAGATCAAGAGAGAATCAGTAAGGTCTGATATTGTTTATGGTGCTGTTGTAACTATTGAAGATGTCAACGCCGCAAAAGAGAAATTTCTATCAAACATGTCAAAAGATATCAGAGGCTATCAGGCAGAGAGGTGTTTTGGTGCATCAGGTTGTCCCAATGGTGCCAACTCATGTGGCTCTTTTCTTGAAAGGGCTGAAAAGCTCCTTGAACAGGAAAATATACTCTATTTTCTTAAACAGCATGTAAAAGGAGATCTGAAATATCACCATGAATTCAGATTAAGTTGTGCAGATTGTCCCAACTGCTGTTCACAACCCCAGATAAAGGATTTTGGAGTTATTGGAGCAGTTCTGCCAGCGATTTCAGATGAACCATGTTCACAATGTCAAGCGTGTGTAAAAGCCTGTCCTGACGGCTGCATAACCATGTCTGATAATGCTGTCTCCACAGATCCACGTTGTAAAATACCAACAGTTGATTTTTCGTCATGTTTAATGTGCGGAAAATGTATAGATGCCTGTCCAACCGGAACCATCTGCCAAGGCAAGCGTGGATTCAGAGTGCAGTTAGCTGGACGTCTGGGCAGACATCCAAGACTTGCACTTGAGATTGACGGACTTCTCTCAGAAAGTGAGGCCATAGAGGCCCTTTGGAACGTTCTGCAGTTCTACAAGAAAAATTCCAGAGAAGGTGAAAGATTTGCCAAAATCTTTAATGAGTCTGATATGCTGGAGATCATCCCGGTCTCTGTTCATCTTAAGATCATTCAGCATCCGCTACATGGTTGAGTCAGATGCAGAATCGGTTCTCTGGCCTGTAAGCTCAGGTACTTGTCTGATCTGAGTTTGAGTGGTCATCCAGCCAGTACCGATCTTACAGCTGCTGAGAGTTCACTCATTGTGTTGGGTTTCATAAGAAATGCATCAGCTCCCATCTCCTTTGAGATCCCTGGTGCAAGACTTTCATTATAGCCTGAACAGATAATAATCTTGACAGACGGAGTTATCTCCTTGAGCATGGCAACCAGTCTCTTGCCTGATATTCCAGGCATGGTCAGATCAGTTATAACCAGATCAAACTGCTCTGGATTACTGCGGAAAATCTCAAGAGCCTCAAGTGGGTCTGTTGATGTGGTGACTCTGAACCCCATACGCTCCAACCTAACCTGCCCCATCTTGACAACCATCGGTTCATCATCAACATATAAAATGTGCTCGTTACCCTGTGACAGAAGAGGTTTATTTCTATTGACAGCTCCATCCCCGGTTTGATCCTCTACTATTTTAACTGCCGGAAAATAGCACTCCACAACAGTTCCCTGCCCAGGATAACTTCTGATTTTGATACCTCCTCCATGCCCCTTCATTATACCATGTGCAACAGTGAGGCCCATCCCACTACCCTCGCCTACAGATTTTGTTGTATAAAAAGGGTCAAATACACGATCTAACTCTTCAGGCTGCATACCTTTGCCACGGTCTTGCATCTTAAGAGAGATATAATCTCCAGAGGGCAATGTGGCATTAAAACAGTGCTCTGGTTGATCAAAGCTCACCTTGTCAAGTGCTATATCCAGCACTCCTCCAGACTCTTCCATGGCATATGCCGCATTGTTGGCAAGATTGATCATTATCTGGTTTATCTGAGTCTCATTGCCTTGAACAAGCCATTTCTCTGACGGGATATCAACCTTGAACTCAATAGTTGAAGGAATAGAGATCCGCATGAACTCAACTGCTCTGTGTGCTGTAGAACAGATATCCAGAATTCTGTGATTCAGCTCTCCTGGTCTGCTGAAACTCAGCAGTTGAGCTACAATCTCCTTGCCACGGAGTGAGGCAGCGATCATCTCTTTGACAAAATGGATTGATGGATTCAGATCAGATTGCAATGGGGGAGAAGAGGCACCATCGCTATCGTGCACCAGAGAGTCAGGCGAAGATACGGTAAGATCATCCATGAGCATCTCTGCATTTCCAAGAATTATGGCCAAGAGATTATTGAATTCATGGGCAATCCCTCCTGACAATCGCCCTACAGCTTCCAGTTTGTGTGACTGACGGAGCTTCTCTTCCAGCTCTCTTCTTTTCTCTTCAGATGCAATCCGTTCCATTATCTCCTGATTGAGCTGGCCATTTCTGATGGAGAGTTCTGAAGTTCTCTCCTGAACACGCTGCTCAAGCTCATCGTGGGCTCTCCGCAGAGAGATTTCAGCCTCTTTCCGTTTTATGACCATGCTGTTAAATGCCCTGGCAAGGTTTCCGATCTCATCATCTCCATCAACAGCCACCTGACGATCCAGATCACCCTGCTCTATATCCCGGGCTGCCCTGGCAAGTGCTTCAATCGGACGGATAACACGCCGTCCCACATATATCCAACCCATGGCAGTAGAAAATAGAAGGCTTGCAGCAGTTACAACTATGAGAATAACAGATATTAGTACCTCGGCTCTCTCTGCCCTCTGTGTGCTCGTTTGAACATCGCTTCTTGTCTCTGCAATAAGTGTCTGAACTGCGGTATTTATCTTTACAGATAGAGTGCGGCTCTCCTGTGAAAGGCGACCTGCCTCCAGAATGGTGCCAAGGATCTCTCTTCTCATCTCCAACAGAGAGTCAGGAGCATCAGAATATCCCTTGAACTTTCTGATCAGTTCAGTATGTGCGCTGGCAAGTTCCGGTACCAGATGCTCACTCTGTTCTCTGATATCTGCAATGTAGGAACGGCACTTGAGTCCAATGAGGTCAAGTTTATCAGCATTCTGTTCTGTTGCTACAGAGAGTAGCATATTTGTCAGGGAACTCAGTTTTATTCTGATATCAACAAGTGGCAGCAACTGGTCAACCATCTGAGGTATGACACCAGAAGAGGGTATCTGCGTATCGTAGCTTGAACCTGAACCTGCTTTGTTAAAGATATCTCTGCTATCTATCCTCTCTCCCACACCACTGGAGTGGGACTCAACCCACTCATCCACAGGCGCCCTGAATAGTGAAATAGCAGGATTTATAATATCTTCAGACTCTTTATAGGTTTTAAGAATCTGGTTGTATCGGTTCTGCTCCTCTGCTGTCAGAAGCAGTTTTCTGCTGACAGCCTGATCAATCTGTCGGATATAGGCTATGAAGCTCTTGAAATCAGATTCAAGCTCTTTGACCATCCCGACACTTATGGAGAAGTGGCCAAGCTCCCCTATCAATTGAGATAGAGCTTTAATCTCACTGCTGATTTTATCAGAGATCATATTACGCTCATTCTCATCCACTGAGGCGATCAGAGAGGGGGCAGTTGCAACTATCCGTTCACTCTGGGTGGCTAGCTTCTGAGCAAGAATGAGTGGCGGCAGCCGCTCAGCTGTTATCTCGTCAAGAGTATGTCTAAAAAAGAACAGAGTATAAAATTCCAGGAGCGTTGATAAAACTAAAAAGGCACTCACCGCCATAAATGATGCCATGAGTCTTATTTTAACACTTTTTCTGGGGTTCATAGTGGCTCCTTTTACCAGCTATCTTTTTTTCCACCACCGGTGTGGAGGAATATTTTCAGGAAGTGTCTCTTCTGGAATTTCTCGGGCAATCTTGAATATCTCCTTATAGATGTCAATATCTCCTGCCATTCTGTTGAGTTGATCACGCCACTCTTCCCATGGTTCAGGGTTGAATTGAGGCGAACATCGCTCTTCAATCCTATGAATCTCTTTTTTGGTAAACTGGATATAACGGATATTCTGTTTTGCAAATATACTCTCCTCCATCTGTGGGGTTGAGGCTCCCACCATATTGATCAGAGATGCCTCTCCTGCAAGCTGTCCCCATATCTGTGTAAAATATGCAGATTCCATCATGGCTGACTGAAGATCAGGCAACAGGGCTTCAAATACACTGTTGCGTATGGCAGTATGGGTGTTGCCACTGAAGATGCGAAGATCCAGAACCTGTGAGATAAGATCCGGCTCTTCATATGCCATCCCGGCAGCAGCCGATTCCCATGTCTCCATACCGTCAATAAGCCCGAGTTTCATGGCATTGAGAGTCACTCCCCACTCCATGGGGACAGGGTCAATGTTGAGAAGCTTTAGAGTCTTCTGCCCGAATCTGCTGGCTGACACCCGTATGGTTGATCCTGAAAGCTCATCAATACTCCTGATATCAGCCTTATCTTGCCACCTTCTCCCCATTATCAGGCCGCGTAACCGGCAATGGGTAAAAAGAAGGTGAAGTCCATGATGTCTTCTAAGGGGCTCCCTTAATAATCTTTCACTTTCAGGGTGATAAAAGAAGTGGTGTTGGGATGCTCTGTCAGGAAAGAGGTAGGGGAAATTAACCACATTCAGGTAATTGGCAACACCTGCTGCGTTCTGTATTGATGAGGAGTAGATATCCACAATACCCTGCATCGCCTTTTTCACGCAGCTTATCTCATTGCAGATCTCCCCCCCTGGGATAATCTCAATGCGGATCTCTCCATCAGTGCGCTCCTCAATATCTCTTATAAACTCAAGATATCCAAATCCATTGATCTGTAATATAGTGTTACCATCTACAGTGGTGGCATAGGTGAGGAGTTTTCTAGGGTTTTTGCTCCATCTTCTTTTTCCATATCCTGCTTCTGGCAAAGAGCGCTCTTTATGGATTGATTTTGCAGCATCAGCAAGTGCACAGAGGGTCATGGGGCCAGATATTGATGCTGAGGCCAGCAGCAGGGAACTCCATCCAAATGTTCCTGCAAGACGAAACAGATCCCTTCTGGAGAGAGGCTGTTCATGCGCGATACTCTCCTTATTCACACTGTTTCTAACGGAAATACCAGCTCTCTCTCTCATTTTTCCCCCTGTTTAATCTAATACTTCCACCATCTGCGGGGCCCAACGTTTTCAACCAGAGTCTCTGCTGGAATCTCCCTTGCAATGTTGAATATCTCCTGATAGATGTCAATATCGCCTGCTATTCTGTTCAGCTTCTCACGCCACTCCTCCCATGGTCCAGGGTTGAACTGAGGCGAGCAGAGCTGCTCTGCTTTTTCTAACTCACTCCTGGCAAGCTCAACAACCCTGATGCCATGTCTTGCAAAAATTGTACCTTCTTTCTGTGGAGCTGTTGAACCTACTGTGTTGAAAAAAGCAACCTCACTTGCCATCTGGGTAGCCATCTGAGTCTGGTAGGCAGACTCCATTATGGCACTCTGGAGATCTGGTGTCAGTTTCTGAAATACCTTCTCACTTATTGCAGTATGCTCATTGGCACTGAAAAGCCGCAGATTGACAGCCTGGGATATCAACTCGGGAATCTCAGATGCAACGGCTGATGAATAGCTCTCAATTCCATCAACCATCCCATGTTTTAACGCACCTCCAAGCTCCTCCCAGGGTATAGGTATCGCCTCCATATTGAGCAGCTCCAGTGCAAGTTTTCCAGGTCTGCTTGCAGTAACCCTTATCTTCACACCTGAAAGCTCTTCCAGGGCAGAGATATCTGGTTTTTCCCGCCATCTCTCTCCCATCAGAATTTCACGGAGACGGCAGTTGGTAAATAGGAAACGGATACCGTAATCTTTCTGTAGAGGCTCCCGAAGGAGCCTGTTGCTTTGAGGATGATAGAAAAAATAGTACTGAGCTGCTCTGCCTGGAAACATATAGGGAAAATCAAGCACGTTGAAATATGGAACCGCTCCAGCAGCATTCTGTGTAGTGGAGGAGTAGAGATCAACAATACCCTCTCTTGCCCGTTTTACACAATCTAACTGGGTACATATACTGTTCTGATCAATTATCTCCAGATGAATTTCGCCATCTGTACGCTCTTCCAGATCCTGTACAAACTTCAGATGGCCAATCGGGTCAATCGCTTCCCACTCTGTACGGCTGACAGCCAGGCCATAAGTAAGAGTGACTCTTGCTTTTGTACCGCTTCTTTTTTTATGCTCATTTTCGGCTGCCTTCGCAAGTCTGCTTACGGTGAGAGTGGCCCCAAGGGAGATAGCTGCCATAAGCGTTGAACTGACGCCAAAGCGTCTGGAGATCCTTAAAAAATCACGTCTGGAAATGGGGCTGCACGGTTTTTCCATACTTTCTGCTCCTGAAGAGGGGAACTGCTGATTTTTCTGTCGGATAAAAAGAGATATTATGTTTATCTTAACTCAATCTCAAAATCAAGGATTATTGACTGTTCAGTAACAGACCCAGAGAGCGGCACCCTCTATCTCCTTGAAGAGTGCATAGCATACCTCCCCCTTGAAAATCCTCTTTAACGGATTGGACTCTCCGCCTGATCTGCCAAGAGCCACAACCGCATACCTTTTTTTATCTACCTCTTCAAGGATAAGTTTTGCCAGATTGCCTTTTTCAACAATCCATGCGTCAATCAACTCTTCAGGGAAGTCATTATAGATGAGCCGCTCAATGGCTTTTGCAAGAATACGATCGCTATTTTTTTTCTCATCCATGATCATAATGGTGACCCGATGTTTTTTTTCACCATTGAGAATAAATCCCACATGGTCAGCCATCCGGTAGGATGTCTCTGATCCGTCAACATAAAGGAGAAGATTTTTTCTTGCAGGATCGACAGATCGGCACAACCACAGTGGAAAGGTGAATGGTTGCTGAAATAGCTCGTCACTTACGCTCTCATCAAAAAGTTTTTCAACCATGGTCAATCCCCTTCGGCCAAGGATCACGGCATCATAGAGCCCTTTTTCCCCCTCCTGGATAATATCTGCAACCTTTGAAAAGATCCTGCCTGTAATTTTTGCATTTACATTGTCAGGAGGGAATCCAAGATCTGTACACACTTTTTTTGCATTTTCCAGAGATAGACGGATTCTGGTATAGATCTGCTTGAGCTGCTCCTGCTGATGAATATCTGCCTCAAGAGAGCGTTCATTTCCCCAGAGAGCAGGCGCTTTGGCAGCGGTATTAAAGAGCGTTGCTTTTATATTCTGCTTGTCTGAAAAAAAAGACCCTGCAAATCGGGCGCCATACAGACAACTCTTATCTTCAGAGACAGTTATCATTAGATGTTTTTCCATAGATTTATCCTGTTGTTTTAAAAATGAATATTGATAAGAAATTTCCGCTATTTTTTAAAATGACCAATCTAACAATATTTGTCAATGATCATTTCATTGGCTCAATTGCTGAGCTGGGTCTGAAATCCTGGCAGTTCTGCAATTTATGTGATGATCGAATTCCCAGAGGCTGGATTGATGATAATGAGCATAGATCATCACCTGGTTGCAGGGCCACTAAAATTTGAAGGTGAATGATCCATCATATTATCAGAAAAGTCATCATCACTCAAATTCAGGACTACCTATTTTTGAAGACCTCCTCCCTGCTCAGAATGCAGGGGAGCTTCTTCTCTCTTTTGGCATTCACATTTTTGTTGTAAAATTCTACAATTTGTCGCATAGAGCGGATGTAGCATTGTTGGGTACGCATTGTTATTTTCAGGCCGGTTTTTAGCATATCCTGAACGTTGGCACGTAACAAAAAGGAGAAGATAATGAAAAAAAAACTTTTGACAGGAGTAATAGGTTTGTTTGTGCTTGCTAGTATGACGTATGCTGAAAATGAAGCGACTTATAATGTAAGTACAGGGACAATTCATATCCCTAAAGTTATTGTTGGTTCAGCTTATTATGAAGTTGAAATGCAGCAAACTGAGAGAGCAAATTTTATCGTCACCAATGTTATCCCAATCTCTCAGAGTAGTGATAATTCTAGCTCCTCTAATGCTCCAGATGGAGCAATATGGAATTCAGAAACTATAAAGTATTCAACTGTACCTCAGAGATTTGGTGCAGTATTAGGCTGGTTTCAAATTGCGACGATGAAAATCAATCACGATACATCTATTGCGGCAACTATTGAAATTGATTGGGAAAGGGTTATTGAAATCACTCCAGATGGAGTACGAACTGTAGTGTATGAGGAAAATTATGATTCCAATGGCCAGCTTCCCGCTACTGATGGTGGTTTGTATCTGCGAGAACCAAATTGGTTTCCACCAGGTGATTATCACGAACCAATCACAGTTAGTAATATGTCAAATGGAATTCTTACCATCAATGTCGGGGCAACGCCAAATCGAATTGCACATTGGTGGACAGACAGAGTTGTTGCTAATGAAAATTACAGGTATGCCGTAGAGGTTCGTGCTAGAATCACTGGGGAATTAATGTTTCAAATAGGGTCAGACTATTGGAGAACTCTTTATAGCCCACACATCGACGGTTGGGACTCTACATGTCAGACGTCAAATAATTGTGAGGCGTGGATATCTGATTGGTATGGTGATACGAATAACGAATTTATTACTATCAATGCTCCATTGAGTTACTGAACATCTCTGAGTCTAATTGTTGCTTTAGGGTTCAACCCATTTTCATGTCCAAATGAGTTGAACCAGTTGCATTGGCCAACCAGAATCACCTGTTATTGAGGCTACAGAAATCTTAAAATCTATCAAAAACAGTAACATAAAGCGCTGAACTAAACCTCATGATTTCATATGCTTTCAAAGAGTGCCTGGACTCTTGTTCTCAACTGCTCTAGATCCCCATCTGAATAGTCGCTCTCAATTTTCAGAAATGGTAATCCATGCTTTTCATTAATATACTGTCCAACCTTATAGGATTCCACATTATAAGAGTGACATGCCTGTAACACGAAATCAATTACAACATCCGGCTGAAAACGGTCAACCATAATAGACAGATCTTCTAATCTTCTCTGGTTAGGTGTCATGCAGGCACATGGGATTTTTAAGTATCTATCGGCCATAGCACCTACTGGATCACCTGTATTCTCCTCAAATTTTCCCATAAATGACTTCATTCCGGTACAGGCATCCAGGGCGACAACAACACCACCTGAGGATTCAATGACTTTGAAGATCTTGTTAGCATCACCACCTACAGGGCAGCCTGTCACTAAAACACGGGGAGATTCAGGCTTTCCGAAACAGGCGCCATCTTCAACCCGTCTCTCCAGTTTTTCAATTAACTGTTCCAGTATCGGAACCATCTCCTGACCAGTCGATGGAAGTGACAGAAATCCGATATCATAAAGTTCCTGCCAGCAGATAGCAGGGGGTTTCAGAGATGCATAATCAAATATCTTCTGCATCAGGCTGTTTTTTCTGTTTGCTGCTTGAAGCGCTGACTCAATATCATCCTCTGTTGCTCTGCAATCAAAGGTCTCTTCAAGAAACTTCTGGAGTTTGAGAATCATACTCTTCCAGTTGTGCAGGGCCTCTGTCTGGTCAGGTAACTGAGGCAGATCCATGACAAATATTGGTTTTATATCTGAGATCAGTTCAAACATCTTTTTCTTTCCATCACATGTTGTCTCTGCAATAACAGCCTTAGACATTGCATAAAATGGGCAGGTGCCTTCAATAATAAAACCATAGCTTGATTTTATCAGAGGGCAGAGGTTGGCTGGCAGAACAGTCTCTGCCACCTCAATTGGGACTCTGGAGAATGAACATAGAACCGCTGGCACTATTCCCATGGCCTGAATCAGTTCAATAGGGGCATAGCCACAATAGATACCCACAATGGGATGGCTCTTTGCCTGATGAGCCTGCATATACTGCAAAACCCGCTTGGCTGGTTCACCATCAAAACCGTCATTCATCAATGGTTCTACTCTGTTATTCATAACCAATCTCCAATTTTATGGTAACTTCTCATACATGGTTGAATTTTTAGAAGATAATCAGCTTTATTGTAACTGTTGTTGAACTAAAGTTTCTGAACCACAAATCAGAATTTATTCTGACTCTGATCAATTTTCCCACCCACATGGAAAATCTTTTCCATCTCTCTTGAAGCAATTGAGACTGAATATGTCATGATAAAGTAGAGCACTCCCACTGCAATATAGATCTCAAATGGCCTGAATGTTCTGGAATAGACCATCTGCCCGGTACGGGTCAATTCGTTGATAGCAACTACAGAGACAAGAGAACTCTCTTTCAATTGAGCTGAGAAAGCATTCATAAGAGGAGGTATTGCAACTCGAAACGCCTGAGGCAGTATGACGTGCCTCATGGCCTGAAGTTTTGACATGCCAAGAGATATTGCAGCCTCCTCCTGCCCTCTGTCAACAGAGTAGAGAGATGCGCGGATGATCTCTGAAATATATGCGCCTCCGCAAAGGCCGATCCCAACATAGGCAACAAGAAAATTACCCATGGAGATCCCAACAACAGGAAGGGCATAGTATAGGATAAAGAGCTGTATCAGCAATGGTACTCCACGAAATACCTCCACATAAGGTGAAAATATTTTTGACCAGATACCATTTCTTGCGCGGACTATCCCCACAAATGTTCCGATAAGAAGCGCCAGAACAAACGAGATCACCGTGATCTTCAGGGTAATGCCAGCTCCCCAAAGCAGTTCACGGTGATTGTGGATAATGATCTCAATCTGAAAATCGTTCATACTATTTTATAGCGTTCCACTATGTGCTGTACCATGCCCGGAAACAGCAGATTACAGTTGCAGCTTAATCAGTTTTTATCCAGGTATCATATATCGTTTTATACGTACCATCTTTTTTTATTGCAGAGAGAGCTTCATTGATCTTCTCAGTAAGAGTATCTGCATGCTTTGGCATTACCATTACAATTTCAGTTGAATTGAGTGGCGCTCCAACGATTTTGAATGAGGGGTCTTTTTTAATCTGAACAACAGCATAGGCCATTCCACACACCACAGCATCAATTCGCTTGAATTTTAGATCCAGAAACGCCTCTGTGGTATAGTTGTATTTTTTTGTCTCACCCACCAGATCGGCCATTTCATCCAGAACGACCTCACTGCTGGTCGCCATCTGGGCACCAACTGTTCTACCTTTCAGGTCACTCTTCTCTTTAATTACCTGCTCATCCTTGCGGACAACAATCACCTCTGTCAAGTTGAAATAGACATCGCTGAAATTGACATTAGCACTCCTGGCATCATTTTTGCCCATGCAGGTAATCAACATGTCATAGTCACCTTTACCCATGCCAGCAATAAGCCCCTGCCATTCCGCATCCTTGAAGGTTATCCTAATGCCGAGCTGTTTTGCCAGTGCCCTTCCAAGCTCCACATCAAAGCCTTCAAATTCACCCTTCTCATTTTTATATTCAAATGGAGGGTACTGTGCGCAGAATCCTACAACTATCTCCCCTTTTGCCTTAATTTTTCCCCAAGAGTCATCACCAGCAGACGCATTGGAAACCAGAGATATAATTATACCAAAACAGATAATTGATATTGCCTTCAGATATACCTTAGTATTCATATACAACCTCTCTCCCTCTCATTTTTTTAAAATAATAATATCCATTACCCAGAGTGTTTGAGTACCAGATCAATCAACCAATCAGGTTTTCAGGGTGGTGTTCATCTACAGCTTTAAAAGGCACTGAAATGTTTCGTTCCTCAAGCATCTTCTTAAACACCTCCATGAATACTCCTGTACCTTTTATCAGTTGAAACTCTTTAAGCTGTGGTTCGACATCTCCAAAAGAGCTTATCACCCCTCCGGTAAGTCCTGAGGGTATCTGATTGACGCCGCAGTTCGGGCTGCCATCGACACCGATCATACAACTTATTTCACACCCTGAAACAGACAGTGCCTCTATCTGATCAATTGAAGGTATCAAGATATTGCGACAGTGCTGCCTGAAATTGGGATGGTCATATTGTGCTTTGCACATACCCCATCGGTTTATGCCAAGATAACTTGTCTCTGGACATGGCAACTGGATCAAACCAGAGCCATCCTGGATAAACCTGTCCAATGCAGCACAAAGTACACCAGGATAGAGTGCAAGGGGTCTGACCTTTGCATTGGCATTGAGAAGGCAGTGGGATACTATAACTGCCTTTTTACCTCTTTTCATGTTACTTTCCTCTCTATTCAGGTCTGAATTGATCACTCTCCAGTGAGAGTTAAAGCTCCACCTTCAGGCGTATAGAGCTATGTTAACTATTCAATGGAGCACTGTTTTGGAAAACTACTTCTGAATACCAGATTTTAATGACTCATTTATAATAAAAAAATTGATTAAACAAATCGTTATTTCTTATTATCATCTCATGATGGTATTTGATTTATGAATGGCATCTATGCAGAGGAGAACAGATAAGAGAGGGTAACCGTTACTGCCCCCAGATAAGAGAAAACCTTTATTTTACAGACCATGCGCTATCGGAGAAAAGAGATGATAAGAGTAAGGCAGATCACAACACCTGATCTATGGGACAGGTATGTAATGGATCATGAAAATTCAGGATATTGCCATCTTTTCAACTGGAAAAAAGTTATCATGGATGCCTATAATCACGACTCCATCTATCTTGCTGCAATTGACAGGAGATCTTCAACTGATGAGAGGATATGCGGCATACTGCCCATTTACAGGATGAAAAAACTATCTGGCAGATCAAGGTTGATCTCTATCCCGTTTTTTGATACTGCTGGAATCCTTGCACAGGAGTCAGAGGTTCAAAGAGCGCTTTTTGAGCAAAGCATCTCCATCTGTTCACAGCATAGAGTTCTGGCTCTGGAACTGAGGCAGGATTCTCCATTAACTTTTCCAGAGCAGGAGATTCCAGGGGCCCATTCTGAAATCTACCGTGAAAAGGTGACTCTTCACCTTGATCTTACAGGTTACCAGCAGAAGGTGATGGCAAGCTTTAACTCAAAGCTTAGAAACCAGATCATGAAGGGTCAGAAGAACGGCCTTGAGTGGAAGATCGGAAAACAGGAGCTGCTCAATCCATTTTATGAGGTGTTCAGCCACAACATGCGGGATCTTGGGTCACCTGTTCACTCAAAAAGACTCTTCAAGGCGATCTTCACCTATTTTTACCACCATGCATTTATCTGTGTTGTATTTTACAGAGCAAAACCAGTGGCAGCCTCTTTTATGTTTGCCTTCAAAAAAAAGCTTTCCAACCCATGGGCCTCATCCATCAGAGAGTACAGGCATCTTCAAACCAACATGTTCCTCTACTGGCAGATGATACGGTTTGCATGCAACACCGGTATGGATCTATTTGATATGGGGCGATCTTCCAGAGGCGCTTCAACATACAGGTTCAAAAAGCAGTGGAGGCCACAGGAGCGCCCTATCTTGTGGTATCGCTGGCTCTTTACTGTGAACAGCAGCAGGCAGGATCTGCCAGAGAGCTTATCAATTAACCATTGGGACAGGATACCGTCAGGAGTCGCCAATATTGTTGGGCCAATTGTAAGAAGAGGTATCTCCCTATGATCAACTGCTGCAATATGGATAGAGATATTTATGGATAGAGATCTCAATATATCTATTCCCATGCCTCTGATTATAGTAATTGAAGATGTGGGGTGGTGGTCAGGAGAGGATGGCTCAGGTAAAAACCAGCCATTTCGGACAGCCATGCCAAGGGCCCACGTTCCAGAAGATTATAGCGCTATTGCTGCACTGGGAAGAGGGCTGGATATGAGAGTGGTGGCAGGCTTTGTCCTATGTGAATGGGACAGTGAGGATATCTTGAAGAATCTTCCATCAGCCACCTGGATGGGCAATAGGTGGAGAACTGAGGGAAAATATCGTGAAGAGCAGAAAAAAGCTGCCTGGATAATAAAGAGAGATAGAGAGTATATAGAATTTGGAGTTCATGGCGTGGGCCATGAGTTCTGGGCAGATGGTAAGATGGAGAGGAGCGAGTTCCACAATAATGAGAGCCAGATGCGAGATCATCAGGAGGTAAGAGAACACCTTACCTTTTTTTACAAAATTATGGCTCAGCATGGCTTTGATATCAGCCCGAAGATATTTATCCCTCCAGCCCTCAAACACAGTTTTGGCAGTGGAGACAGAGGGTTTCAGAAGATATTGAGTGAATTTGGAATAGAGTATGTCACCCTTATGATGGAGAGAGCAAGACTCTACTCTCCACCCCAGAGCAGGACTATTGCATGGGAAAATAATGTTCTGCTTGTGGAACGGGGAGAGGCGGAGCTGCCCTGGCATGTTGTGGCAGCCGCTCCGGTTTTTAAATTTGACAGGCCAGTCATGGCTCTGCACTGGGCAAATCTTCTCCATCCAGATCCTCAGAAAAACCTGATGGTGGTGAACAATTGGGTGCGCTACATCAAGGAGAACTCAATCAGAAATGAATTCCTGCTGGCCAGAGATGCTCTATCCTGCTTTACCCAGTATCTTCACAGGGTGATGTCTGAAATTGAAAAAGGCAGAGAGGAGTTCTCAATTGATATGAGTTGGAAAAAGAGAGTACCAGCACATCTTGTGGGAGAGTCTCTTTTTCTTAAGATTGAGACCCCACCGCAGATCACCTTTAAAATTTACGGCGCAGATATAGACCCTTCTGTCCGCGATGCAGAGCAGAGCTTCATAAAACTTCGCATCCCTGAAAATACCACAAAAATAACCATCAAGCCTCTAAAGGGATGATGCTATCAAGATACCTCCTCAATAGACTTAAGTTTTCTGAGCCAGTAGTTTACATGTTGTAAAGATATCTGACATCTTAAGAGAAACTCAAGGAGGCCTGCCTTGACTCTTGTTCACAGTCAACCTGACATAACCACACTATTTTCAATAAGATCAGGAGGAGATCCTGCTGTGAACTTCTGGCACACCAATTGCTATATAACATATGCCCTGATGACACAACCAAGCATGAAAGTTGTAGAGACGCAAGATCTTGCGTCTCTACGGGGTACCTACCAGTTTGTATCCATAGACTTTCTTATAAAACAGTGACTCAACATGTTAACAGCAAAAAGCAGAAATAGGATAAAAAAGCAAACAGTTAACACCCTACAGGAGGTAATCTGCCATGAACCGTATTCTGACCTATCAGGTTTACTCTCTCATTCCAAAGCCATTATCCTTTTTAGAAGTGCTCTCCAGAAACTTCTGGTGGTGCTGGAAACCGGATGCCCAGGCCCTGTTTCGACGCATCGACCCGCAGCTATGGAAGGAGTCCAATGCAAACCCGATCTATCTTCTTTCAAATGTGAACGGAAAACGGCTTGAGCAGCTGGCTGTTGATGACAGCTTTCTTGCCCATTTAGAGCGGGTTGAGGATCGATATAGAAAACGGGTTACCGATAATGTTGAGGATTCACGCAACATCTACCAAGAGTTCGGACCTGTGGCCTACTTTTCAATGGAATTTGGCATCCATGAGAGTATCCCCATTTTTGCAGGTGGCCTTGGCGTCCTTGCCGGAGACTATCTTAAAGCCTCTTCCAACATGGCCCTGCCGCTGGTCGGTATGGGACTGCTCTATCGCAAGGGGTATTTCCGTCAATACCTTGATCAGGGGGGGTGGCAGCAGGAGGAGTACCCAGAAGTTGAGTTGAACTACCTTCCTCTGGAACGGGCAAGGGACACTCATGGCAATGAGATCACCATCTCAGTAACCGGGCCTCAGGGTGAGATTCGTGCATTTGTCTGGAGAACCTGGGTGGGGCGCACGCCGCTCTTTCTGCTTGACACCAATCTGCCTGAAAACACCCCTGAGGCTCGTGAGGTTACTGCACGTCTCTATGCTGGTGAACCGGGAATCAGACTCGCTCAGGAGGTGCTTCTGGGAATTGGTGGCATGAGGGCACTGGATGCCATGGGGATCTTCCCTTCAATCTGCCACATGAATGAGGGCCATTCGGCTTTTTCCGCACTGGAGCGCCTCTCTCTGTTTATGACACGCTATAAAATAGGTCTGCAGACAGCTCTTCAGATAATTCCCCGATGTACAGTATTTACCACCCACACACCGGTTGCTGCTGGTTACGACTCTTTTCCAGTAGATCTTGTCAAGCCCTGCATTACCCCTTTGCAGGACTGTCTGGGGGCAGGAGAGGAGGAGATCTTATCCTGGGGACAGCTAGAGGGGTCTGATAAAGACGCTCCCTTTTCCATGTTTCTTCTGGGGCTGAGGATGTCACAGTATTGCAACGCGGTGAGCCGTCTGCACGGAGCCACTGCCCGGAAGATGTGGGCCCATATCTGGCCTGGGCGCCCGGAAAATGAGATCCCGATCTCCCATGTGACCAACGGAATTCACATCTCCACCTTTATCTCTGCTGAGATATGGCCTCTGTTTGAACGCTATCTTGGACCAGAGTGGTACATGGGCTCCCGTCGTCAGGAGAACATTAACCGTATAGATGAAATTTATGACGATGAACTGTGGCGTGCCCATGAGATGAGCCGTACCCAGATGATCCGCACCTGTCGTCAACTTTTAAAAGATCAGTATCAGAAGCGCAACTCCCCCAAGAGTATCATTGACCAGATTGAGACTGTTCTGGATCCAGAGATATTGACCATTGTCTTTGCCCGAAGGTTTGCAACCTATAAACGGGCACACCTGCTGCTTCAGGATCCTTCCCGGCTGGCAGCCATTCTAAACCACCAGAGCCGTCCGGTACAGATCATCTTTGCAGGCAAAGCCCACCCTCAGGATAATGAGGGGAAAAAGATCATCCAGCAGCTGATAGAGTTTGTCCGCCGTCCAGAGATCCGTCAACGTGCGGTATTCATTGAGGGGTATGACATGGCCCTGACACGGGTGCTGGCACAGGGGGCAGATATCTGGCTCAACACCCCGCGCAGACCGTTTGAAGCGTGCGGAACCTCTGGTATGAAAGCTGCCATCAATGGTGTTCTGAACGTGAGCATTCTCGATGGTTGGTGGTGTGAAGCCTACTCTGAAAAACGGGGATGGTGCATTGGCAGTGGTGAAGAGTTTGCAGATCAAGCATATCAGGATGCCAATGAGAGTCAGGCTCTGTACAATGTACTGGAAAATGAGATCATACCTCTATTTTATGAGGAGCCCAAAAGCAGACTCCCCAGCCGCTGGCTTGAGATGATGAAGGCCTCCATGAAGATGGCTATGGAAGAGTATTGCAGCTTGAGAATGGTTGGTGACTATGAAGAGCGATTTTATATCCCCATCATGCACAGGCTGGGAGATCTGCTAAGAGAGAACAGTCAGGAGGCCCGCCACCTGGCAACTCAGGAGAGGCGGCTTCGCAACCTCTGGAGAGAGATCTCTATCGGGCTGCCAAATCAGAACAGCAGAGGGCCATTCAGAACCGGAGAGCTTTTCGAGGTCACGGTGGAAGTTGATCTTGGAGAGTTAAACCCGGAAGAGATCTTTGTGGAACTCTATAACGGCCATATGAAATCAGTGGGGAGACTGCAAGGCATTAACACAGTTCCAATGACGGTTGTTGAAGAGAGAGGCAGGGGAAAGTATCTGTACCGCTGTGATGTTCCATGCAGACTCTCCGGGCGGTTCGGATTTACAGTCAGAGCCACTCCAGCAGGTGACGACTATCTGAAAAATCTGCCCGGGCTTATTGCATGGTCTTAACTTATATAGTTTTCCAGATAACTAAATTGGCAAAAAATATTTTTTGAAACTATGCCACCGTGGGGCTGAAGCCCTCGGCTCACTCATAAAGGAAGCCCCCTTAAGGGGGCTTGGGTAAAAATTAGCCCAGAGCTTCAGCTCAGGGCTGGATAAAAAGACTTTTCTGAAAATCTATAATTTATCAAGCTCCCCCCTTGAACTCTCTCCAGAGAGGAGGCTGGGGGGATCTCATCCTCTTTTCTCCGCTTTTTTCCGGGGAGAAGCTGTGTGTGGGGGGCTTTTAAGGCTTTCAGATGATCTGGTAGATCCCCCTTGAGCTGTTTTTAATGAGACCCTGCTCTTTAAGTCTGTAGAGAGTATTACGTACCTGCTGATCCGACATTGAAGAGTCGGTCTCTGCTAAGATATCTGAAACGCTCATAGCTCTCCTGCGCCTCTTGAGGATCTTCAGAATCGCCTCCCCTTTTCCAGTTGAGGTTCTCTCCGTGGTTGAGGTTCTCTCCGTGGTTGAGGTTCTCTCCGTGGTTGATGCTGCTTCTGAGGTTTGAGTTGCTTCTGAGGTTGGGGTTGCCTTTGAGGTTGGGGGCAGCTCTTTTTTCTTTGGGGTGGTTACTGCTGACTTGACTCTATTTTCTCTCTTTTCAACATCTCTGTCATTTTTCTGCCTCTCAGAACTCTCTCCAAGTTCAATACCGAACATCTCTGACAGAGACTCCTCATCCTCAATCACCCTGGATGTCTTACTGTTCGATTTCAGGAGAATATCCTGCTTGCTCTCATGTATGGTTTCAGAGATAAGAGAGTTGATATCAGCCTCTCTGAGAGTGAAAAAAAGAGCTGGATCTGTGTCAAGTCGTGCCCCGATACCGTATAGAACAGCTGCAACATGTTTGCACATGTAAGCAGAATCAGGACAGCTGCATGAGAATTTGATCTCATCAGGGGAGGGGAACAGTCCACTCCCCTTGCATGTAAAAACAGTGGCAAGTTTTTTTGGGAATTTTCCGGCAATCAGGTGCTGCATGTTATCCATATTACCTCTGCACGCCTGCTTTATATCTCTCCAGTTCCTCGCATCTATCTTTTTAATATTAATAGTCACCTCATAGGGTTTTGATGTGGAACCCTGAACCAGAGCGTTCACCTTACCCGGTCCGATTTTGAGATCCAGCACAGCACCATGCCTGACATAACTTCTGCCCCGTCCGATTCTATTGCTGAAATCTGCATATCTTTCAAGATTGCTGTTCCACTCTTTTCCCCACCATGTGTTGGCAATGGCTTTGCCAACAATTACAACAGGGGAGATATCTGGGTTTTTCTTCTTAAGCTGCTTGATCTTTTTCTGGGCTTTTGCCTCTCTTTCAGCCACAGGAACATATTTAGGGTATGGGTAATAGCTCATCTGTTTTTCCTTGATAACTTTTTTCTCAAACTCATCCACACTGAACGGTTTAAAATCCGGTAGTCCTGCAACCAGATGGTGATTTATGCTCATCATCATTATCAATCCCACCTTTTGGAAATGTGGTCATAATAGAATTGCAGGGTTACCTTATTGTCATGGTGTGGCCATTATAGCGACAGTTTAAACAGAGAGAGAATCTGCTCATTGTCCATCTCAGTGATCAGAGCCTCCCCAGACGGGGAGACGACTCTATCTGAAAGAGCCCTCTTCTCCTCAATCATCTTGTCAATCTGCTCCTCTATGGTACCTTTTGTGATAAATTTGTGAACCAGTACACTCTTTTTCTGCCCGATCCTGAAAGCACGGTCTGTAGCCTGATTTTCAACAGCAGGGTTCCACCATCTGTCAAAGTGAATTACGTGGTTGGCACGGGTGAGATTCAGTCCAACCCCTCCTGCCTTAAGAGAGAGTACCATAAATGGGCAGTAGGTATCACTTTGAAATTGCTCAATAATCTCCTTTCTTTTGCCCACAGCGATACTGCCATGCAGAACAACCCCATCCCGGTTGAATACTCTCTTAAGAAAGTGGCGCAGAGGCTCGGTCATCTCCTTGAACTGGGTAAATACAAGAACTCTCTCCCGTTTTTCGTAAATGGTTTCACAGATCTCTCTGAGCCTGCTGAACTTACCGCTTTCGCTCTCTTTGTACTCTCCTGTACCTGTAAACTGGTCGGGGTGGTTGCACAGCTGTTTGAATTTCATCAAAGATGAGAGCACAACACCTTTTCTCTGAATACCTTCACTCTTTTTAATGAATTTTTCAAGCTCTGCAAGAGCATTTCTGTACAGAAGCAGCTGTTTGGTGGTCAAACCTGCATAAACTTTCATCTCAACCTTTTCAGGCAGGTCAGAGATAACAGATCTGTCGGTTTTAAGCCGTCTCAGGATGTAGGGTGAGATCAGGCGTCTCAAGCGGCCGTAGCCATCAGGGTCATCCTTGAGCGCTTTGGAGAAACGTTTGAACTCTGCTCTGTTACCAAGAAGACCTGGGTTGAGAAAATCAACAAGTGACCAGAGATCGGAGAGGCGGTTTTCAACCGGAGTTCCAGACATTATAATTCTGTTGTGAGACTTAAGTTTCTTGACTGCAAGAGTCTGTTTGGTTGAAGGATTTTTTATAGCCTGGGCTTCATCAAGAATGATGTAGTGCCACTGGTAAGCTCTCAACCACTCATACTTTTTGGAAAGAGCATATGTTGTGATCACAAGGTCATACCGGTCAAGCTCATCACTGCTCCTATCAGAAGTGAGTTCATCAAGGCAGATCCCGGGTTTTCCATTGAGTGAGAATTTTGCCCCGTCTGGCCCCTCTTCAGAGAGTTGACTCTCTCTGGCTCTTACATAGTCTGGATGGGCGGCAAAAACTATCAGCTCAGGCAAAAATGTCTCAATCTCATTGAGCCAGTTGGACATTAACGATGCAGGAATTATGAGAAGGCTTGCCTTTCTGATACCATCTTTTTTCAAAGTGCTCAGAAATGCCAGCACCTGGATGGTTTTACCAAGCACAATATCGTCAGCAAGC
>Ga0209800_10000778_pt1 | contig 41213 bp, 24 predicted proteins | sample Higcelweek8metaG_FD_187174 | JGI IMG/M metagenome (GOLD analysis project Ga0209800, IMG submission 187174) | Freshwater pond sediment microbial communities from the University of Edinburgh, under environmental carbon perturbations - High... | ecosystem: Environmental > Aquatic > Freshwater >...
CGGGCAGCCTTCGAAAAAACTAAAATTGGTAGGTATTACAGGGACAAACGGCAAAACCACAACCGTAACCCTTTTATACCGGTTGGTTTTAAGTTTGGGTTACAAGGCTGGTTTGATCTCTACCATTTCATACAAGATCAATGATGAAGAACTGCCTGCAAGCCATACAACTCCCGATCAGCTTCAGCTTAATCAGCTGATGTGTAGAATGGTTGGTGAGGGTTGTGAATACTGTTTTATGGAGGTGAGTTCACACGCCATTGACCAGAACCGGATTTCGGGGCTTGATTTTGACGGAGCCATTTTCTCTAATATCACCCACGACCATCTCGATTATCACAAAACATTCGATGCGTACATTAAAGCAAAGAAGCAATTTTTCGACGGATTAAAACCACAGGCTTTTGCCATTACCAACGTCGATGATAAGAATGGGAATGTGATGCTTCAAAATACAAAAGCGAATAAAATAACCTATTCTCTTCGTGGAATGGCCGATCACAAATGCAAAATCCTCGAAAGCCATTTCGACGGTACACTAATGATGATCGACGGTCAGGAGGTTTGGACTCATTTTGTGGGCAAATTCAATGCGTACAACTTGTTGGCTGTTTACACTGCCGCACTTTCACTGGGTTTTGAGAAAGAAGATATTTTGCGGGAATTGAGCAACATGCAGCCCGTTGACGGACGTTTCGAAGTGATCAGGTCTGAAGGTGGAACGTATGCCATTGTTGATTATGCACATACACCCGACGCTTTAAAAAATGTATTGACAACCATTGATGAAATACGCTCAGGCAAAACACAATTGATTTGCGTGGTTGGCGCTGGTGGCGACAGAGATAAAACCAAACGCCCCGAAATGGCTGCAATCGCTTGCAAAATAAGCGATAAGGTTATTCTCACTTCCGACAATCCACGAACGGAAGATCCGCTTCAAATTCTGAAAGATATGGAAGCGGGGATTGGCGTTGTCGGCAATAAAAAAGTGCTCACGATCGCCGATCGGAGAGAAGCCATTAAAACGGCGGTAATGCTTGCCTTACCAGGCGATATTATTCTTATTGCGGGTAAAGGGCATGAACCATACCAGGACATTATGGGTGTGAAATACCACTTTGATGACCGTGAAGAAGTAAAAAAAATATTTGGGATCATTTAATATCAAGGGGATATGCTATACCATTTATTTAAGTTGATCGAACATTGGGATATTCCCGGATTGGGTGTTTTTCAATACATCACCTTCAGGGCCTCGGCATCGGTGATTCTTTCGCTGATTATGACCTTGATTTTTGGTAAAAAGATTATCCGTTTGTTACAGCGAAAGCAAATAGGTGAAGAGGTTCGAAATTTGGGTCTTGAAGGGCAAATGCAAAAAAAAGGAACTCCCACCATGGGTGGAATCATTATACTGACTTCGATTTTAGTGCCTACCCTCTTATTTGCCCGGTTGGACAACATTTATATCTGGTTAATGATCATCACGACAATATGGTTGGGATTGATTGGGTTCGTTGATGATTACATCAAAGTATTTTTGAAAGATAAAAAAGGGCTTGCCGGAAAATTTAAAGTGCTTGGGCAGGTATCTCTCGGTGTGCTTATCGCCGCTACGCTTTTTATAAGTGATGATGTTGTTGTACGCGAAAAGGTGAAAGATCAGAATGGAAATTACACTACCGTAAATACCGTGAACAACGAAACCGGCCAACAAGAAGTAAGCTTTAAAACAAAAGATGTAAAATCAACGGTTACAACGCTTCCTTTTGTGAAAAACCAGGAGCTTAATTACCGTTGGTTCGTGAAATTTCTTCCTGATGAATGGGAAGAGTCTGCTGTTTGGCTTTTTTACATGTTGCTGATCATTTTTATCATTACATCAGTTTCGAATGGTACAAACCTAACCGACGGTTTAGATGGGTTGGCTGCCGGAACAACGGCAATCAGCGGGGCAACGTTGGGGATTCTGGCTTATGTGAGTGGTAACATCATGTTTTCTGAATACCTGAACATCATGTATATCCCCAATATTGGTGAACTGGCCGTTTTTGTTGCGGCATTCATCGGGGCAACAGTTGGTTTCCTTTGGTACAATGCTTATCCGGCACAGGTTTTCATGGGTGATACGGGGAGTCTTGCATTGGGTGGCATACTGGCTGTTTTTGCCATCATTATCCGTAAAGAGATTATGATCCCTCTTTTTTGTGGAATTTTCTTTGTCGAAAGCCTTTCTGTTGTCATGCAGGTTTCATGGTTCAAATATACAAAACGCAAATACGGAGAGGGTAGAAGGGTTTTACTGATGTCTCCCCTTCACCACCATTATCAGAAAAAGGGATATCACGAGTCGAAGATCGTTTCGCGTTTCTGGATTATTGCCATACTGTTGGCCGTAATCAGTATTGTAACATTAAAAGTACGTTAATGAAGAATCGTTTGGTCATATTGGGAGCTGGTGAAAGCGGTGTTGGGTCAGCAATTCTTGGAATAAAACAAGGGTTTGAAGTTTTTGTCTCTGATTTCGGAAAAATCAAAGATGAATTTCGAACGGAGATGGAATCACGTGGTATTATCTATGAAGAGGGACATCATTCTGAAGAACTATTACTGAATGCGGATTTGGTTATTAAAAGTCCGGGAATTCCTGAAAAGGCTCCTGTAATAAAGATGCTTGTCGGGAAAAATATTCCAGTTATTTCGGAAATTGAATTTGCCTCGCGGTATACTTCGGCCAAAATGATCTGTATCACCGGGAGCAACGGAAAAACCACCACTACGATGCTCACCTATGAAATATTCAAACGGGCAGGGATAAATGTTGGTCTGGCTGGGAACATTGGCAAAAGTCTCGCATGGCAGGTTGCTGAAAATGAGTTCGATTATTATGTGATTGAGCTAAGCAGTTTCCAACTCGACGGGATGTTTCAGTTTAAGGCCGATATCGCTGTTTTAATGAACATTACCCCCGATCATCTTGACCGGTACAATTACCAAATGCAAAATTATATTGACTCAAAATTCAGAATTACACAAAACCAGGGCGAGAATGAAGTATTCGTCTACTTCGCCGACGACCTGGTTGTTGAATTGGGGTTGGAAAGAAAAAATATTCAATCAATTAAAATGCCCTTTACCCTTGGAAGCAGAAAAAACGGTAATGGAGCGTGGGTCTCAGACGGGAAAATTTTTGTAGCGTTTAACGAAAAAAAGTTCGAAATGTCAATTCATGATTTAGCCTTAGAGGGCAAGCACAATACCTGTAACTCGATGGCAGCAGCTATTGTGGGAATGGTTTCAGACATAAAAAGTGATTTCATCCGTGAATGCCTTTCCGACTTTAAAGGGGTAGAACACCGGCTGGAAAAATGTCTGACTGTACACGGTGTCGAGTTTATTAACGATTCAAAGGCTACAAACATAAACTCGGCATGGTATGCGCTTGAGTCGATGACACGGCCTGTTGTTTGGATTGTAGGTGGTGTTGACAAAGGAAACGATTATAGCGAGCTTGAAAGCTTGGTCAAGTCAAAAGTGAAATCGATTATTTGCCTGGGGAAAGATAATTCTAAAATTATAGAATCATTTTCTGGTATAGTGTCACAGATAGTAGAAACGCAAAGCATGGAACATGCCGTGAAATCAGCTTATTTTCTGTCTGAGCCCGGAGATGTTGTTCTATTGTCGCCGGCATGTGCAAGTTTCGATCTCTTCAATAATTATGAAGACAGGGGCCGTCAGTTTAAAGATGCAGTAAGAAATTTATAAGATGGATAGAATTTTAGGCAAATTAAAAGGTGACCGTGTTGTTTGGATCGTGTTGATCCTGCTTTCACTTTTCTCGTTGCTGGTTGTTTACAGTGCAACGGGTTCTCTTGCCTATCGGAAAATGGATGGGAATACCTTCTTTTATTTAGTCAAACAGTTTGTCATGCTTGGGCTTGGTTTTGGGGTGATTGTTTTGGTCGTTAACTATGTACCTGTGAAATACCTTTCCATATTTTCGCCCATTATGTTAGCGGTCTCCTTTATTTTATTGGCCGCAGCTCTTGTACTGCGTGTCAGTGGAGAAGGAGGGACCGGAAGAACGTTTAGCCTTGGATTCATCTCTTTTCAACCCGCCGAATTGGTTAAAATTTCGTTGGTGCTTTTTGTTTCACGCTTGCTGGCCAATAACCAGGATAATGAAACTCCCCCTTCGCGGATGACATTCTTTTGGATTCTGGGTATTACAGGAGCTGTTTGCCTTACCATTTCATTATCCAACTTTTCAACGGCAGCGCTCCTCTTTGCTACCATCATGTTGCTTATGTTTATTGGGAGGGTGCCAATCCGTTATTTGCTTTTTACAATTCTGGGCGGAATAGCATTGGTTGTCGTCTTTTATTTCATCGCTCCATCAGTCAATATTGGGCGTATCAATACAATCCATGGACGTATTGAAAGGTTTTTAAAAGGTGATCCAGCTTCAGAAACCGGGATGACTCAGGCCGATTACGCAAAAATGGCAATTTATCACGGTGGTCAGGCTGGTCAGGGGCCTGGTGGAAGCCAGGTACGGAACCACATGGCAGCGGCCTATAACGATTTTATTTTTGCCATCATGGTTGAAGAGTATGGATGGATTAGTTTCATTGTTGTGTTGGCATATATGGTTTTTGCCGGAAGGATTGGTGTGATCATAAAGCAATGTAAGCGAACATATCCCGCCTTCATTGTCGCGGGATTAGGTCTCATGTTTGTCATGCAGGCATTTATAAACATGGGAGTTTCTTCAGGATTGCTTCCTGTTACAGGTCAAACTTTGCCATGGGTCAGTATGGGAGGAACATCAACCCTTTTTACCGCTTTTTCACTGGGTTGCATCCTGCGGGTTAGCTATCAGAATAAGATGGAAGATGAGGAAAATGTTTTGCCTGAAACGATTGGAAACGAAGTGCCGGAAGAGGATCTTGCCTTTGACGAAATGGATTATTAACAGTGATGTAAAAAGTAAACAGATCAGTTAATGAAAGGAAAATTGAAAATAATAATAAGTGGTGGAGGTACCGGAGGACATATCTTCCCGGCCATTTCAATTGCCAACGCGATAAAGGAACTTGTTCCACAATCGGAAATTCTTTTTGTTGGTGCTGAGGGGCGTATGGAAATGGAAAGGGTGCCTGCTGCCGGATACAATATTGTTGGGTTACCAGTTATAGGATTTCCCCGCAAACCGGGGGTCAATACAATCAAATTTTTTATCAATTTGGCTCGAAGTATGCGACTTGCGCGTCGGGAGATTAAGCATTTCAATCCCGATGTTGTGGTAGGTGTGGGCGGTTATGCCAGCGGTCCCATTTTGAAAGTAGCTGCAAAGTTAAAGTTCCCCTCTGTAATTCAGGAGCAAAACTCTTATGCCGGAATGACCAATCGGTTATTGGCTAAAAAGGTTAATTTAATTTGTGTGGCTTATGACAACATGGATAAATATTTTCCTGCGGCAAAAATTGTCCACACCGGAAATCCTGTTCGGAAAAACCTTGTTGAAGCGATTGGAAAGAAAGCCGAAGCCCTTCAGTTTTTCGGATTGGATGGAAGCAAGAAAGTTATTTTAGTGGTCGGTGGTAGTCTTGGCGCCCGTACATTGAACGAAAGTGTTTTGGCATCTGTCAGTTTAATCAGGGACAGTCAGGTTGAGGTTATCTGGCAAACCGGCAAATACTACTTTCAGGAAATTCAAAAGAGGATGCAAGGTGTTGATTGCCCCAATCTTCATGTGCTTGAATTTATTTCGCGAATGGATTTTGCCTATTCCGCAGCCGATCTGGTAATTTCGAGGGCGGGAGCAGGTACTATTTCCGAGTTGTGTCTGATGGGGAAACCTTCAATTCTGGTTCCCTCGCCCAATGTGGCTGAAGACCATCAAACAAAAAATGCCCTGGCATTGGTTGAGAAAAATGCCGCTGTTTTGATAAAGGATGTTCATTCTGTTGAAAAACTTTTCCCTTGTGCTATTGAGCTTATTAACGATCGTGAAAAGTTATCGGCATTATCAACAAATAGTAAGTTGCTGGCAAAACCCGATGCCGCAACCGACATAGCTAAAATAGTCATCGGGTTGGCAAAAAAAGGATGATCGACTTTAACAACATACAAAATATTTATTTTCTCGGTATCGGTGGCATCGGGATGAGCGCCCTTGCGCGGTTTGCGAACCACGCCGGTAAAAATGTGGCCGGTTACGACCTCACAAGAACCCCGCTTACCGAACAACTGTCAAACGAAGGAATTACAATACATTATACGGAAGACCTCAACCAGCTTCCCTCTCAATTTTTAGTTGTCAACACATTGGTAGTGCGTACTCCGGCTGTTCCTGAAGCCCACAAAGAGCTTCAGTATTTCAGCAGTAACGGCTATCAAATTGTGAAACGAAGTGAATTACTGGGGTTTCTGACTCAGGGGCGCCAATGCGTTGCTGTGGCAGGAACCCATGGTAAAACTTCGGTATCGACCATGACCACTCTTTTATTGGAAGGATCGGGGATTGATGTGGGCGCTTTTTTGGGCGGCATATCACGCAATTTTAATTCTAACCTGGTTCTGCCCCAAAGTGCAAACAGCTTGGTAGTGACCGAAGCCGATGAATACGACCGCTCATTTTTGCAGTTGAAACCATCGTTGGCTGTCATAACATCTGTCGATCCCGATCATCTCGATATTTACGGAGATTATGAATCGGTAATTGAAGCATTCAATCAATTTGCAGATAACATTGTTGATGGAGGGACCCTGCTTTATAAAAAGGGGATCAACGTTCTTAAGAATCAATCAATTCGTTTAAATATTTTTACTTATTCAACAACCGATGAAGCCGATTTTTGTGCAAAAAGGCTGAAGGTTATCGATGGGGCGTATCAATTTGATATTGTTGCGCCCCATCTTGTGATCAAGGATGTAAGACTGGAATATCCGGGAAGGGTAAATGTGGAGAATATCCTGGCAGCAGCAGCGGCCGCTCTGCTTTCAGGAGCCGATCCACTGTTGGTAAAACAATCGATATCGACCTACAAAGGTGTGCAACGCAGGTTCGATATCCGTTTCAAAAACGACAAGGTTATTTATATCGACGATTATGCCCATCATCCTGAAGAGATCAAAGCAACTGTTAATTCGGTAAAAGAGCTGTATCCGGGTAAAAAGGTACTGGGGATTTTTCAACCCCATCTTTTTACCCGTACACGCGATTTTGTTGATGGGTTTGCAACGAGTCTCGATTTGCTCGATGAAGCGATTCTGCTTGAAATCTATCCTGCTCGCGAAGTTGCTATTCCCGGAATTACTACGGAAATCATTATTGAAAAGATGAAATCGAAGTGCAAAACCCGGTGTTCGATCGAAGATGTTATTTCCCTGATCAGCGAGAAACAATACGATGTATTGATGACCATGGGTGCGGGGAATATCGATCAGTTGATTGAACCGATATGCGAAATGCTTGAAATTAAAACATCAGCCTTATGAAACGGAAAATTTTCTTCATGTTGTTTGGGTTGATTGTTCTGATCGCATTAATGGTGGTATCGCTGGTTTACGCTTCAGAACAAAGAAAAAAAGCAACGTGCACCGGGGTTGATGTGTTTTTTGATGAAGATGAGCAGTTTATCCCGAGCAATGAGATTGAATATATTGTATACAACAATGTGAAGGGACTGAAGACGAGAAAGTTGAATACACTGAATACAGAGAAAATTGAAGAGAAAATCGAAAAACACCCCTGGGTGAAAAACGCCGAGGTTTTTATTGGTTTTCAGAAACAGGATAAGAAATTTTTCGCCGGGAGGTTGAAAGTGTTTGTTGAACAGCGGGAACCTCTTTTTAGGGTTATGCACAGCGATGGGGGATATTATGTTGATGTTGATGGTAATAAAATGCCTTTTTCATCCATCAATACGTCAAAAGTGGTTGTTTGCACCGGGAGGATTACCAATGAAATGATACATGGAAAACTAACTGAATTTATCAATTATATCACGAAGAAAAATTTTGGAAGGCCCAGATTGAACAGATTTATGTAAAGAGTAATGGCGAACTTGTTTTGGTTCCCCGCTTGGGCGGGCATTTGATCGAATTAGGTAAAGTTGAAAATCTCGATCATAAATTCAGGAATCTGATGGCTTTTTATGAACAAGGGTTTAAAGATGGCGGATGGGATAAATACCGGAAAGTTTCTTTAAAGTATGAAAATCAAATTGTGTGTACACGTAAATAATAGGAATAATCAACACTTTAAATATACCCCTATGAGTGAACGGAGTAAAATTGTAGCAATTGTCGATATCGGAACGAATACCGTGATTTGCCTTATCGGATGTCCGAATCAGGATAACAAATTAGAAGTTATCGGGCATTCTATTGTAGCATCTGCCGGAGTCAGACGCGGGGTGATTTTCAATATCGACGAAGTTGTCGAGGCTGTGAAAAAAGCGGTTGCTAAAGCTTCGGCAAATCTTGATGTTGAAATCCAAAAATTGTATGTCAATGTCACCGGACAAAAAGTTAGGACCGAAAAACGCGTCGTTCGGAAAGCGATTGAGTCGGGCAAGATAATTACGAAGGCCGATATCAAATTGCTTTACGACGGGGCTCGTTCAAGCGAACAAGAGCCCGGCGAAAAAGTATATCATGTCATTAATAAATCGTACACGGTCGATGATGAGACTGGAATACATAATCCCATCGGAACGTCAGGCTCTCTGTTACATGCTGAATACAGGCTTGTTGTTGGCCCTGAAATGTACGAGGAGAAAGTAAAGGCGAGTTTGAGAAATGCTGGTTTCGATGTGGTTGGGATCGTTGTGAATCCTATTGCCGCCGCTGAATCGGTTATCGACGAAGAAGAAAAGGAAGCCGGGGTTGTTGTGGTCGATTTAGGGGGAGGTACAACATCCATTTCAGTTTATTACGAGAATGTATTGCAGTTTTTGTCTGTCATACCATTTGGAGGAAACGTTATTACCCTCGATATTAAAGAGGGTTGCAATATCCTGCTAAGGCAGGCCGAATCATTAAAAGTACAATATGGCGCTGCTTTGGGCGATTTTGTTCCTGCCAATAAAGTAGTTACAATTCCCGGAATTAATGGTTGGGAACCCAAAGAAATTTCTTTTAAAAGCCTGGCTTATATCATTCAGGCCAGGATGGAGGAAATTGTTGAAAGTATTGCTTTTCAGATCGAGAAGTGTGGCTTGGCCGACAAACTTGGCGCAGGTATTGTCATCACTGGTGGGGGAGCAAAGCTTGAAGGTTTAAGGCAGTTGGTCCGTTTTAAAACCGGCATGGATGTTAGAATCGGGTTCCCGATTGTGGCATTACCCTTCGAGCTTGAAAAGGTACTCGATAGTCCGCAATACGCTACTGCTTTCGGATTGCTTAAGAAAGCGATGAGGGATGAAAACGCTCAGAATGACGAAATGATCCCGAAGAAAAAGAAGGTAAAAGAGAAATCAAAATTTTCTTTTGGTGAGGCAATGGCACAAAAGTTATCGTTGTTTTTTAACGAAGATCAAGATTCAGAATTTTAAAAATAAAGAATATGACTGCTGATTTATTGAATTTCAATTGTGAGCCCAATCTGACATCGAATATTAAGGTAATAGGTGTTGGCGGTGGTGGCGGTAATGCAGTAAATTATATGTTTCAAAAGGGTATTACCGATGTTGGTTTTATCGTATGCAATACCGATGCGCAAGCATTAAAAAATAGTCCTGTACCTATTGCCATTCAACTTGGCGAAACACTTACAATGGGCAGGGGAGCCGGGAATATGCCCGAGCTGGGTGAACAGGCCGCTATCGAGAACATCGATGCGGTAAAAGAAGTTTTGTCAGATAATACCAACATGGTATTCATTACAGCGGGCATGGGAGGGGGGACCGGAACAGGCGCCGCCCCGGTTATTGCAAAAGCCTGTCGTGAACTCAATATACTGACCATTGCCGTGGTAACAGTTCCTTCAAAATCGGAGGGCAAAAAGCGATACGACCAGGCCATCAAGGGTATTGAAAACATCAGGGAGCATGTAGACAGCCTGCTGGTCATCAATAATGAAAAAATTCGCGAAATATATGGAAACCTCCCGGCTTCACAAGCCTTTGCAAAAGCCGACGAAATATTGGCTACTGCGGTAAAAGGGGTTGCCGAAATTATTACCCTTCACGGCAATATTAATATCGACTTTGCCGACGTTCACACGGTTATGTCGGGAAGCAAAGTATTCATTATGGGTACCGGTTACGCCACAGGCGAAGACAGGGCCATTGAAGCCACTCAAAAGGCTTTGGAATCACCTCTTCTCGATAGTAACAACATTTACGGAACCCACGATATTTTGCTGAATATTACATCGGGAAAAAGTGAAATAACCATAGGAGAGATTGGAGAGATTATTGAATATCTGCAAAATGCAGCTGGTTCCGATGCCAATATTATCTGGGGAAATGGTTACGATCCCGATCTTGACGATCAAATAAGCGTTACTATTATTGCCACAGGGTTTAAGGTTAATCCTTCTGCAATCTTGCAGGAATATGATAAGGAACCCGAAGAAGTGTACCAGTTGATAACTGAAAAAGAGCCGGTTTTTATTGTTGAAGAACCTGAAATGGAAACAGTTGAAATCGACTTGTCAACCGAAACAATCAAGAGAAATACGATAAAACCACCAATAAGCGAACCTGTGAGGCAGAATGAAAAAACTCGGGGAAAGCAAAAGGAAGTGAAGATTGATAACTGGTTTATGCGTCAGTTCAACAGTTTTTTTGAAGAAAACAGTTCAGAACTCGATTAACTCAAATTTAAAAAAATCCAAAACATGGAAGCTGATATTTTAACAAGTTTCGATATGCCGCTCAACGAGGGGGCAATAATCAAAGTAATCGGAGTTGGTGGCGGAGGTAGCAATGCGGTAAACCACATGTGCCGTAAGGGAATTAAAGATGTTGATTTTATCGTGTGCAATACCGATTCTCAGGCGCTCGAAAATAGTCCCGTCAAATTGAAAGTAAAACTGGGGTCCTCGCTTACCGAAGGCCGGGGCGCTGGTAATAAGCCCGAAGTTGGTCGTCAGGCAGCCATCGAAAACATTGAAGATGTAAAAAAAGCCATAGGCGCCGATACGAAGATGGTTTTCATTACAGCCGGAATGGGTGGTGGAACAGGTACTGGAGCCGGGCCGGTTATCGCGAAGGCGTGCCGGGAGCTTAATTTGTTAACGGTTGCCATTGTAACAATTCCTTTCCGGAATGAAGGTCGCCGAAGGGTACAACAGGCCATCGAGGGAATTCAGGAAATGGAAGGGCATGTTGATTCTCTGTTGATCATCAACAATGAAAAAATCAGGGAAATGTACGGTGATTTCAAAATTTCGGAAGCTTTTTCGAAAGCCGATGATGTATTGGCCACCGCAGCAAAAGGGATTGCCGAAATCATAACGGTACATGGTTATATCAACGTCGATTTTGCCGATGTTGAAACGGTGATGAGGCAAAGTGGCGTGGCGTTGATGGGGTCTGCCAGGGCAACCGGTGAAAATCGGGCGATCAAAGCGGTGGAAGAGGCCTTGAATTCGCCACTTTTAAACAACAACAACATTAAAGGAGCTCGGAACATTTTATTGAATATTACTTCAGGGGGCGAAGAAATAACAATGGACGAAATTGGTCAGATTACCGATTACGTTCAGGGGCGTGCAGGTTACGATGCCGATTTGATTTGGGGTAACGGAAAAGACGAATCAATGGGCGACGAAATTGCGGTTACTGTTATAGCCACTGGTTTTAGTACAAGCTCAATTCCCGAAGTTTTGGCCAATAAAAAGGAGGAAAAGTCGTATCATACGTTAGCTGAAACACAAGCCCGGGCAACTGTTGTTCCTCCCAAACCCACGAAACCAATCCATACACCTCAGCCTCCTACACGTCAGGAAACATTTCGTTTTGAAGCCGACAGACCTGCCGCCGATATCGATAGTTTGTATACCAATGTGAAAAAAGCAGACAAAGGAAATAGTCAGAGCCAGGCCGAGGATATAAACTTTGGAACCGATTTTTATGGCGCCGGTGAAGAGGATATAGATAAGATTGAAAGTATCCCGGCATACATGAGGCGGAAGATTAATATGAAAACCCGCGAAAACGGCGAAGAAAAGAAAGTATCGAGGTTTTCACTCTCTTCCGACGAAAACAATGAGATTTTTTTAAGTGAGAACAATCCTTATTTACACGATAAGGTAGACTGATATTAATTAATAATAATACGAAATAGCGATGACACTTTTTGAACAAATCAACAGCGATATCACGGCGGCAATGAAAGCCCGTGATGCGGTGAGGCTTGAAGCCTTACGGGGAATTAAGAAAGTGATGCTCGAAGCCAAAACGGCTGCCGGGGCAGGCGAGGACCTGAGCGACGAAGAGTCGATCAAAATCATTTCGAAACTGGCCAAACAGGGAACAGAATCTGCTGCCATTTACAAAGAGCAGGGCAGGCCCGAACTGGCAGAAGCCGAACTGGCGCAAGTAGCTGTATTTTCAGCTTATCTGCCCGCGATGCTTACCGACGAAGAGGTGGAGAATGCGGTTAAATTAATTATTCAAACGAGTGGTGCCGAAGGCATGAAAGATATGGGAAAGGTGATGGGGATTGCCACCAAAGAATTGGCCGGAAGGGCCGATGGCAAAATCATCTCTCAAAAAGTACGTTCACTGTTGCAATAACGTTTAGTTTTTAGGTTTAGTTAGATTTTTAAGTAAAAAGCGCCTTTGGTTTTCCATTGGCGCTTTACTGTTAAACCCCTTCCCCTATGGTTCGACAAACTCACTAACCGGAAAGGGGGCAGGTTCTGCAAGATTTGAACGGCTGTACGCTCAAATTTCTAAAATAGCTATTTCCCGCAAAACAAATCCTGCAAATCATTTAATCCTATGAATCATGGTTCAGACAATTTACTGCCTGAATAAGATAAGCATGTGGTTAAAACTTTGATCGACGCTTTTATTATCAAAGGAAAACTGAAACAGCTGGTGTTATAAACAAGAAAGCCCGGCACTGCCGGGCTTTCTTTGATCTATTATTCCTCTTTTAATTTATACTCCTCATCGCTTTTATCCCAAATTACAATACCGGTAGAAACAGAACTCGTATCAATGGCTTTAATTATCCCATCGTTAGTTATTTGGTAAGTAGTTGTCCAATACTCACAACGCAAATCACGATGGTACTGGTCTATTTTTGGCTCAGTAATTTTTATTTGACGTACAGCTACACCCTCTTTGGTTATCTTCAAACTACTCTTCCACCTGTCACTGTCTTTTGTTAAAGATTGGCGAGAAAGAATTTCGCCTTTGCTGTTGTACGTAATGAGAAGTGTTTCTCTTAAATCAAAATTCCATTCAGAATCTCCTTCGTATTGCAGTTTCGATACAAGTACCGATATAAAGTCACTGTTTAAATTAACTTTTACTCCATAATCGTATCTGAAGTAACCACCATCTGGATTACAAAATCCATTTGTGCAGATATATTTCGCTACTATGTCTTCCGGGATAGACTTCGCTATCTTTATCCGGGAAAGAGTATCATCTGCTTGACAAAAAACAGAAGAAGACTGCCTGTCATTAATTAGAAGAGGAACTTCACCTTGACCAAAACCATTTAAATATGTTTTTAAATCAAGATCTTGCGCTTTGCAGTTAGTCAAAAAAATGCAGCAAAGCAATATTCCGATGAACGTTCTCATTATCTGCTCCTCCTTACTGTTGTAACCGTATAAGGGATACTCGAAGCAGTTCCTCCGAGATAATGCCCTGTCAGTTTATTATTACTTATTCGTAGGGTATTTGATGAAGAAGTACCATTTGCACTACTACGAGGGTCGAAAAAATTATATGCCTTGGAAGTAACTTGACCATTATTTAAAGTTTCAGTTTTTCCTGAAACAACAACAAAATGATCGGTCATGCCATCTCCGTTAGGTTTAAGGTTATTGACTTGTTTTGATTTATAGTCAACCCCAACTTCTATCGGATTACCATTTTCTAATGCTTTATCAACAGCATTAACACCTCTGGTAGCATTGCCATTTGCAGTAGTTGCCACACCATTAGCATCAGAATTCACCACGTTAATCCTTTCTCCATTTGAGTTCACCCCTTCATTAGAAAGCATTTGGTCACTTGCAACTTTACAACCCGTTCCTGTGCCTTGAGCAACAAAATTACTTTCATCAATACCAGTGAAAGTCATTGATGTTGCATCGTTTTGAGTAAAAGTAATTGATGCACCATTGCCAACATCTTGAGTATATGAAGTCCCAATATTTGAGTATCCATCAACTGCACCACTTTCCTCTTGCCATTTAACAGCTCCGGTGGAAACAACCTTACCATCTTTATCTGTTTCTTGGTACCAGTCCATTCCTGTTGGGTCAGTTAAGGCAAGTGGATTATTAGCTACATAATGATAAGGCGACCATGAATAATAGTTTTCAGCATGCGGGTCAACTGAAGTGAACCTCCCCAGAGCAGGGTCATAGAATCGAGCACCGTAATCGTACCAGTTCAGGTTAAAGTCATCCTGGTATTGCTTACCATTGTACAGGTAATCGTTGCCGGTAGTGGTCAATGGTGTACTAATTTGCGACATGCGCATTCCAAACGGGTAGTAGTGGGTTTGTTGCAACACCCTTGCATAACCTGCTGCAGTGGAGTCACCCAATACTACTCGCACATTACCGAGGTGGTCGGTCAGGTTGTACTCCCAACTCCACGATGGAGAGAGGTCCGTTCCCGAATTGACCATTCTTCCTTCCGGTGTAATTATATATTTCAACGAACTTGTTCCACCCTGCAATCCTTCGTGCACAAACGGCCCCATATAGTAGGTAAACGTTGGGGTGCCGGTACCAACCCTGACCGACCGCATCATCTTCTCGCCAGTGGAGTTGTAAAAGTAAGAAAAATGTCTGAACTATGATTTGCAGGATTAACTGATTACCCTGATTATTGCTTACGGATATCCTGTTAATCCTCTAATCAGGAAAATCATGGTTCAGACAAAAGGAAGCCCGGCACTGCCGGGCTTCCTTTGTTTATATCAGTTTTAATAAACTTCTAATAGGTAATTTGATTAGTCAAAATCGCATAATTCACTAAGAACTTTTTTGGCATATTCTTTAGTGAAAGGTGGATTTATTTCAGGGGTTGCAATCTCCGAGATCAAATCTAAAAAGATTTCTTCTTTACCCTCAAAACCAATATCCTCCCTGCACTCAATAGCATTTGCCCATTCAACTAATTCACTATGTGAAATCTTATCATCCAAAAAAAGATTTATTAGTTTAATGATATTCTTTTGAGTTATATAAACCAAAGGTTTCTCACTATCCCATGGAAATTGTTTCAATTCATCAGTAATGCTATTAGTTTTAGCTTCAAAATTTATAAGCTTTTCTAAAAGATCAATTCTATCCATATCTTAGAATTTATTTTTTGCATGAACTAAATTTCCAACATTGTCATAAGTTGTTTTAACATAACCAACCGTTTTGCCTGACCCATTAACCATTTTTTCATACACTGCTTGCGAACCAGGTACTTTGCCAGGTGAAGTCGCTCTAAAAATCACATTGCCTGAATTATCTCTTACAATTTCTACTGTATTTTTTGAATTAGAAGGTATCTTGCCTTGAAATCTTTTCAAGTTAGCTAATTGGCTAGGATTTAAATCAGAGTCTTTTATTTTAGTTAGATTTTTGCCCCCTGCTTTTAATATCTGTGACAACGATCTTAAGCCTTTGTAAATCTTTCCAGCAAAAGCCGCAGGTATCAAAATACTCTCAATAGTATAATCTTGTTCTATTGGCGGATCAAAAGGATAAACACGAGGATCAAGTGGAATATATCCAACATTATCAATATTGTTTCCGATATTCCTTCCATATTCAACTCCTGGTTTTTCATAACCATAAACGGCTAAACCTTCTTTTTCACCATTCCAATTTTCCGGATTAGGTACAATGTAAATTGTTGGGTCTCCATCGTTGCGATATTCAATTATTTTCCCATGTTCATCAACAAATGTTGATGTAATGGAAGCAACTGACATCCCATCTGGGTCAATTTGACTGATAGGATTATTCATTACGTAATTATATGGTGACCAATCGTAATATACTTCCGCCAGCGGATCCACAGAGTGCCATCTCCCCAGTGCCGGGTCATAAAACCTGGCGCCGTAATCGTACCAGTTCAGGTTAAAGTCGTCCTGGTACTGCTTGCCATTGTATAGGTAATCGTTGCCGGTAGTGGTCAATGGTGTACTAATTTGCGACATGCGCATTCCAAACGGGTAGTAGTGGGTTTGCTGCAATACACGAGCATAACCTACCGCAGTGGAGTCACCCAACACCACCCGAACATTTCCAAGGTGGTCTGTCAGGTTGTACTCCCAGCTCCACGATGGTGATGTATCGGTACCATTGTTTACGATCCGTCCTTCCGGTGTGATAATATACTTGGCTCCGCCTAACTCCTCATTGCTGTTCGCAATTTTCTCGTTTCAATGAACGTGTTCCACCCTGCAACCCTTCACTAACAAACGGGCCAAAATAGGAGGTCTGTGTTGGGGTTGCCCCGCCAACACTTACCGGACGTAGCATTTTCTCGCCGGTGGAGTTGTAAAAGTAAACAAAAAAAAGCCCTTCCCCAGCCCTTCCCCAAGGGAAGGGAGTACTTTCACTGCATAATTTGTAAAATCTTCCAGTTTTGCAGCACAATTCCTCCCCTTGGGGGAGGTTAGGTGGGGCTTACTGCCGGAACAAGATAAGAATGTGGTTAAAACTTTGATCGACGCTTTTATCACCAAAGGAAAACTGAAACAATTAGTGCTATAACAAAGAAAAGCCCGGAATTGCCGGGCTTTTCTTTGTTGCTATTTTCTAAATAATCTACTTTTAAATCTAATCAAAGGATTTTTTATAGTTTTGTCTGCGGAATATAACCAAGGTCTATTTCCAACTTCTTCGTATGTTTTAATCCATTTATCCTTATTGCTCAATTTCCAAAGTAAAATAAGAAACAATAAAAAAAACGTAGATAAAAACATGTTTATCTTTTGCTGTCTGATTTTTAATGGAACACCATCAATATAACTAACCATAGGAAAGTTTTTATTGTATTTGACTACAATGGTATCAATGCTACATTGTTCAAAATACTCAACAAACATTTTATAATTATCTTGATATACCTTCCCTTCAACTTTGTAAGAGTATAATATACTAATGTGTGTTGAGTCCCTGATTATTTCCGTTTTTACACTTCGAGCTTCATTCATCTCAAAAATGTTACCTAAACCATTTAATGCAATTAGCTTTGAGAAGCTAAACAATAAGCCAAATCCGCCAAAAGCAATGCCAACAATGAAAAATATCTTAACAATTATTTTCACTTTCTTTCCTCCTTTATCATTTGACTTACTTTTATCGCTGATTCGGTTGTCATGCCAGTCCCTGCGGCTACCTTGTTAGTTGTATTTACAGTATTCCTTCCTGCTTCACCCATGCCTGTTGTAATCTTATTGACTGCTGTTCCAACTGTTTTCTCATCAGCCCCCATTTTCGTTAACGTTTTGGCAGTTTCGGTAATATTTTTAGACATTGTACCTTGTAATGCTTTTGTAGAATTACTGGCCGCTTGAAGACCTTTACCCACAACACCACCAGCAGCTCCTCCAATTGCACCAGTTACAGCACCTGTTTTAGCCTTGTCGGCCATATTAGTTGTATTTATGTTGCTTACAGCATTTGAAATACTACTTCCTTCTTTTAAACTTGTAACTACCTGTCCGGTTGCATCACCAGCAACTGCACCAGCAGCACCTCCAATCGCTCCTGCTGCAGCCCCTGCAACTACAACTGCCCCTAATCCTCCTGTTGATACAGTTAACGCCACAGCTGCATCAACAGCTAAACCTGTTATAGCTCCAGAAACAGCCCCTTCTGCAAAACCTGCCCATACATCACCGCCTTTCTTATAAGTGTCGTAAGCCCCAGCAACTCCACCAACAACAGTTCCAATGATAGTTCCTATAAATTCACCATTAACATCTACATTTATTATAGGATTCCCGGCACAATATCCATAAGGAGATAAATTATAATAAGCTTCGGCTTGTGGGTCAATTACATGCCACCTTCCTAGTGCCGGGTCATAAAACCTTGCGCCGTAATCGTACCAGTTCAGGTTAAAATCATCCTGGTATTGCTTGCCGTTGTACAGGTAATCGTTGCTGGTAGTGGTCAATGCAGTACTTATTTGCGACATACGCATCCCAAACGGGTAATAATGGGTTTGCTGCAATAAAGTAGAGTAACCAGCCGTTGTTGTTGGCGCAATTACAGCCCGAACATTACCGAGGTGATCGGTCAAATTGTACTCCCAACTCCATACGGGCGAAGTATCCGTACCTGAATTGACGATCCTTCCTTCAGGGGTAATAATAAACTTCAATGAACTGGTGCCACCCAGTGTGCCTTCGTGCACAAACGGCCCCATATAATAGGTCAGCGTCGGGGTGCCGGTACCAACCCTTACCGACCGCATCATCTTTTCGCCGGTGGAGTTGTAAAAGTACTTAATCTGATTGTTTCCTGCAATATTAACAATATCAATTTCCTTGGGATGGTTCTGGTAATCGTTAATAATGGTCAGCCCTTTGTAGGCATCACTCGTGAGGTTGCCGTTGCCATCGTATAAATAACGGGCGGTATCACCCCTAAGTGTTCCCGAAAAATCATCCACATTCGCTACATCTCCTTTGCTGTCATTGGAATATTTTAACCGGCTCATGCCCGGCCCATTATACCCATAACGAATCTGATCGACAACCACCGCATTATTGGCCTTACGGGTAATATAGTTAAAATTTCCATTTTTGTAGTAGGTATAAGTCGTGTTAAAACTGCCATTAGTAAACCCGGTTTTGCTAAATGTTGCTGTTTTGAGCCATCCAACATCGTTATAAGTAAACAGGTATTGCAGGTTCTGATAATTGGGCGTGCCCCATTTGATGCCCGAAATATTACCATTGTAACAAATATCCGTGCCACTGGTTCCATCGGGTTTGCGGTTATAGCCCAGTTTCATGCCGAACTTGTCGCCATCAGTAGCAGCAGTACTCAGCCCCGGGTCGTTAATACCGGTAAGCCAGCCCCGCACGTTGTAGGTATAATCAACCTTTTGCATAAAGGCCAACCCGGTCGACTTTACCGAATGAAGGTATTTGGTCTTCAGCAAACCGGCCTCATTATATACATTGGCCGATACTATAGTTCGGACGATATGGTTGCCACTGAACCCCCATGCTTCGTATTCGGTATTGAGCAGTCTCCCCCGTTGGTCGTATGTGTAGTAATTGTCGAGCGTATATGAAACAGTAAAAGCATTGTGGCTGTACCTTGTCTGGGTAACCTGCCCCGCGAAGTTGTACACATTGGACACCCTGTCGGTTCCTGATGTAAAATTGTTACTGACCGTTTGCCGCACACGCCCATATTTGTCGTAGTAATACGCTTCGGTTTTTACGAGGGTTGGTATCTCGTTGGTTGAATAATAGGTACAGAAAGTTTTTCCTGTCAGTAGCCCCTTGCAGCTCGTGGCGGTATCGCTGGCCGTTACCCAATTGGTTATGGCAGAAAAAGGACAGGCCGCTCTCACCGGGCCGTGGCTGTCGTAATATAGCTTTTCGGTATAATATACGTTGGTTGAGGTAAACATTACCGTATTCGTTGAATAATAATTCCTTAAATAATCACGGCTATACGATGTATTCACATAACCCTTTTCTACCGGGCGGTTCAGGTCGTCGTAGACGGTGTAATAATAACGGTCGTAATTGGTGCCATCCTGTATCGAAACGCTGTCGCTAGTAAGCACCAGCCTGTCGCGTGGATCGTAGATCATATAGTTCCAGCCGCTGCCGGGCACTTTTTTGGCGATCATCCGCTGCCAGGCATCGTACCGGTAAAAGAAACACCCCTCGGTACTGTCGGGTGTCGTTACATGCGGCTGGATCACACAACGTAGTAACCCGAAATCGTCGTAACAATACTTTGTTTGCATCCAGTAAGTGCTGTTATAAACCTCTTTCATGACTACTTTTCCCTGAAGATCGGTATAGGTACGGGAAAGTTTGCTGTCGCCATCGGTTGTCTGGTTTACATATAGTTTACCAATTGCATAACTAAAAGAAGCATAAGTATTACCGGTAAATTTATACGAGGTAACCGCTGCCGTGTTGGTCTGATAGGCATACTGCTCGGCATGGGTATTGGGTTGCCATTCTGCTCCCGGGGCGCCCTGCTGCGCCAGCCGGTTCAATGGAGAGGCTTCATAGGCTGGCCTCGAAAAGCCATAACTGGCATCGGAACCAACCACATCGTAATTGGATGTGATATAAGACGACAATCCTGTTGGCGAAGTATATTTCCCATTATTGCCGGTTGCCGCAGTAAATGTGAGGTAACTGGTATCGGCCCGGCCATAACTATCGTACGACTGGCGTGTTACCATATCATATCCTGTTGGTGATGCTTTTACAGCAACCGTTTCAACAGGGCGGCCAAGGCCGTCGAAATACTGAACATCCACATTTACATGCTGGGGATTTGTTTCTGTAGGGCTACTATTCCGGTAAGTATAAGTGCGGATATAGTTTTTAGTTGGTTGGTCCGCAATTGTCTGGCTGGTAGGAATAGACTGATTAATTTGACCGGGCTGTACCGTCTGCTGTGCCCAAAGGATGTTAAGCCCCATCAGCAGCCATATTGTTATAATTGTATTTTTCATTTTACTTGATTTAAGGTTAATTGCTGGCATAGTTATAGGTGTACTTTTTCAATAACCTGTTGTCGTCATCACGTATCTCTTTTAATCTACCCGAATAGTCGTAGATATAATAAGTAGTATTTCCTGGATCAGAAGAATTACCATTAGCAGTAGTTTCAGATGTTAAACCAACCAATGGTTTATAGGTATAAAGTGAGACTTGATAATTGTTGTTGCCAATATAAGTACTAAGTTGTTGTGCTAAGAATGAAATATCGGAATCAACTTGAGATTTAATGTCTGTTCCAGAAAAGGAATGGTTATTAATATTATTTATAATTGTAGTACTAACTGAAATAGATGCACCACTAACAATTTTTGCTACAGGATAAATCTTTTTGTAACCCCACACAATAGTTGTCACGATTCCATCTGCACCAGTATATTGAGTAACATTACCTTTTTCATCATACGAATTGTAGGTTAGTTTGGTTGTAACCGTTGTTCCGATGGTTTGTTGGACTGTTTGCGGCACATAAATACTGCCCGAAGGGTTATAATAGTTTGTATTGATTTTTTCAATGGCAGTACCGTTGGTAACTTTTGATTCGACAATTGGTGAAACCATATATTTAGTTATCATATCATTATAAGGAGTAATGCCGGGATAGCTGAATGGATATTTGAATTCTGTCACCTTTGTTCCTGCAATGCTTGTAGAATCTGTTTGTTTCATCATTTGTACATAAGAGGAATCGTACTCAAAACTGGATACTCCAACAACATATTTCGTTGAATCAAGTGGGTCATAGGTGTAAGTTTTAGATTTGGTAATTAAAGAAGACTCCTGATATGCCTTGGTATCAATGGCTACAATAGAACTAATATAATCTTGAACAGGATCATTCCAGTAAAGAATACCACTTACGTCTGTTATATCTGGGAATTGTAGGGGTCTGGACAGCTTTATACCTGCTTGAAATTCTTTGGTAAAAAGCTTGTTGTATTTATTTTGCACTTTTGATACAGGATGATAATTTGTACCATCAAATGAATAATCTGTTTTTGAGATTAGTTCCGGCGCATAATATCCTTTGTCGTAGTGGAAAGAATAGTAATACCATGGCTCCTCCCATTGATATGGATGTTCACTATTATAAATAAAATCAGAAGGAGAATAAGGTTCATTATATTTATATACCGTTTTTCCAGAATTGTTTGTTTTGTTACCATTATATTCGATAACTGTTGTGTACATCACTGGCAGGCCGGCTCCTACTTCAAGAGGCAGAAAAGGATCCGAAAATAGCATTTCCTTTGTATAGTGTGACCTACAATCTGTTGACCATCCTTCTGGATCTGTATAAAGAACATATTTACTAACTTGTTGGATATATCGAAAAAGATCCTCGGTTATTGTTTTTACTTTTGCCCCCCAATACTCGTAGGTCTTAACGCTCACCGTATCATTGTTTTCATTTACATCTTTAATGGCTTTTACTCTAAAACACCCCACATATCCAGCTTGATTATTTGAATTAAATGCATATACTCCAGTGTCGTAATTTCGCTCAAATTGGAAAACGGTTTTTCCTCCGGTTGGATATTTGATAGCTTTAAGCATGCATGCCTTGGCAAAATATCCCCCATCGGCATATCTGTTAGCTCCATAACTGGTTCTGTCTCCGCTATCTGAAATTAAATCGGAAGCAATCAACGTAGGTGAGGTTGCACCATTGTAATAGCCCCAAAAGTCTTCACCGTAAGTTGGTGAAGACATTTTGTATGGATAAGGTGGTAACATTTGACCTTCATATTGAAAAGAATATTTCTGGGGTTTTGTTTCTCCCGTAGCACTAATAATCACGCTATCCAAAGCAAGCCTGTAATTATTGGTTGCCGAACCAAAATATTTATGAACCAAACGGGCACTTTTTATATTAGTAGTTGAATTTCTAGGAGATATAGATATGTTGTTTAACTGATACAAATAGGCAAAATCACTTCTGGCGCTGTATTGAAACTTTATAACAGCTGTTGAACTTACAACGGAATCCAACTTTGGAGTATTAAAACAAGCGGCAACTGTTGTTGCTTGAGATAATATAGAACTTGAACTTCCTCCGGGGTTACAAGTGCCATAATTTTCAGCAGGACCTGTTAATATGTATGATACAATTGGAATCGATGAATGTGCTGTTTGTGGCGAATAATAGAAATTTATTGCATCAGTACCATCAGCAGAAATCATTCTGCGTAAATACCATTCGGAATAACTTCCTATATTACCACTTACGCAGGGTTTAAAAACATACACGATGCCATTTTCGTCAGTAATTTTTAGGCTGTCAATTTTTAGATTGGAAATATTTCTTTCGACTTTTATTGGCTGATGGGGTAATGTAATAAGGTTATTCCCATTTAAATAATCATATCTAAAAATGCCTGAATGTCCATTAGTCAATCGATAAGAAAACCTATCACTCATTGGATCCTGAGTATTCATACCTAGTCTAAAAAAATCTTCAAAATTTATCATTCCTTGATAACAATTACAAGAAGAACTGTAAATTGGAACAGCATCATTTACCGAATCTAGTAATTCTTGTGCTGTTTCAAAGACTCTAGGTGCAGTTCTAGCCTCATCTGGTATACCTAAAACAGTTCGGGAAACCATACCTCCACAGTTTAATACCCAACCCAACCCAACTTCCGAAGCAACGTCTTGAACTTTTATCCCTGATGCATGATAAGAAATTGAAACTGGTACTTTTAATTTATTCCCTTCCAAAGTATAGATTGGGATCTCAATATTGGGAATTCCAGTACTATAATCAACAGGTATTTCTCCATATCTCATAAAAGCTTGAGCTACTTGAGAAGGTGGTATAATTGTTGGGGTTTGAATCGATTGTGCATGTAACCATGATGAAATACATGCAATATATAATAGGATTATTACTTTTTTCATTTCCATTACTTTTTTATTTCACAATCACTTTAACACTCTCGTTATATCCGTTGCCGGTAATGCTTACCAGGTACTGCCCCGGTACAAAACGGCCCATGTTGAGGCTCTGCACCGACAACGGTGCCAGTTGTGAGGGGTATTCCTTCACAAGCACGGCGCTCCCTTTGGCATCGTACACCCGTAGGGTTGCCCCGCCCTGGGGGAACTTGCTGCCCGGCTGCCAGTAAACCAACCCGCTGGTTACCGTGGGGTAAAGCTTAAACTCAGCCTGTGTGGCATTCGACAACTCCTGCCCCTCCTGTCCAATCAGGGCGCTCTTTAAGTTCGAGAGGTTTATCTCGCCGGTGCATTTGCACCCAAAAGCATCCACCGCCTCCACGCTGTAGGTTTTGGCCTTGCCAACTTCGGCAGAGGTGCCAAAACCAAGTCCGTCGCTCCATTGGTACGAGGTATAGCTCTCCTTCACACTCAACTGGTAACCGGTATTCCCTTTGGCATCTGTTACTGCTGTGGCAAAAATCTCGACCGGGGTTTTGGCTCCGCAGTTTTCAAGGCGGGCAACAAACAGGTCGTAACTGCCGGCGCTGCTTATTGCTGAATTGCCAACCAGCAGTGTATCCTTGAACTGCCCAAACAGGTAAACCCCGGCATCGGAGGTCTCCATGGCACAGGGAAAATCGTTGTAAAGCCCGCCAATTGAGAGGGTTTTCACCGGCATCTGTTCATCTTCAAAAACGGCCATGAAAAGGTCGCTGCCCCACGGTTGGGCTACCAGTATATTATCTTCTCCAAACCAGATGGTGTCGGAATAATACCCCGCCAGTATGGCCTGGTCGCCCGAGGCTTTCAGGTAGAGGGGTTGGTCGTCGGCATAACCGCCAATAGTCCACAATTGAGGGTCGCCCTTTTCGGGGATTTTTGCCAGCAAAATGTCGTGCTGCCCCTTTGCCTTCAGGGTATCGGCGCCATCGAGGCAATTGTATTTGAAGCGCGAGGCCACCCAGGTGCTCTGCCGGGCCGTAACCACCGATACCGGCTGAAGCTCGATCCCCTTTACAAGCGTTTTAATATCCGAGATGTTGCCACCCTGGTTCATCACGGCTGTAAAAAGTGTGCGGTAACCATCGTCGGCAGCAGTTACATTCTCTGAGTGATCCTCTTTTGAGGTTTTTACATCGTTCACCGCATTGTCTGATGGTGAAGTTCCGGCAATCAGCATCTTATTCCCCTGGTTGCCGGTGCAGGCAAATACCTGACGGTTGTCGAGATCGGAAAGGGCTTTCATCCCCTTCGATTTGCCGTTCTCCTGCAAGGTTAGTAACAGCGGGGTCTCCTTGGCAGCTATGCCCCAATCTTTCCCGTCAATCCGCAGGGTATCGGTATAACTCCCGGTAAGGTTTACACTGCCATCGCTGTTGCAGTTCATGCTGCTGATTTGCAGAGTCCCGGTCCCGCACACCGAAGTGTGGCCGGTAAGTGAACCTTTCTCGTCGAACCAGCCAACCACGTAGTTGTTCAACCCTGCGGAATCGATCCGGGTGCCATCCATCTCAAACCCGTTCTGATACTGGATCAGGAGAACCATGCTGTTGCCATAACCCGAAAAAAGGGCCCGGTCGTTACCAATGCCCCCCAGGGTAAAGGCTCCGGTGGTTTCGCCCTCTTTGGTATAGCCGGCCACAACAATATCGGTGTAGCCGCTGGAATAGAAGTTTTGCCCCTCGAAATAGATCGAATCGGAGAAAGTCCCCGCCACAATCACGTTGCCCGAAGGGGTCACACATAAGGTACTGGCCATGTCCCAGCCGGGACCGCCAAAGCTTTTCGCCCATACAGGAACCATCTCCTGGGGCAGTGCAGTAAGGGCTATGGCCCATAATGCAACCAGAATTACAAATTTTCTCATTTAAAATAATTTATTGGTTAGATAAATCAGCGGATTTTTATTGATCCTCTGCTCTTATTATTTGTTCATTTGTGACTATCCAGTGCCTAAAGTAGATGTCCAATTACGATTCTTTAGTAAGATTTTGATGGGTCATCCCTTTTCCTTTCCATTTTTTCAAATAGTAAACATAACTTTGAATCGAATGCACAAATAACTGCTTCAATTTGAACTTTAGGCATTCTAAACTCTAGTTCACTTTAGGCACTGAATTGTTACGTTCATTTTCCAGCGTCCATCGGCACATGGTATCTGCGCCCACCGACGCACAGTGTCTGCGCCCATCGGCACAGGGTGTCTGCGTCCATCGGCACAGGTTATGTGCACCCCGCGGTTACTGGAATAAGAGTCCTGCGACTACTTGTAATTAGCAGCAGGACTCACAAATACCCCTGCTATTTGGCAGGTTCGTTTGAAGTAACCGTCAGTATTTTAAGGAGTATAGCCTCTCGTAACGCTTTGCTTCCACGGTACCGCACCCTGAGTTTCACCTCATACTCGCCGGCAGGAAGTGCGGGGGCCATAAAGATGAGTTTCGAAGGTTTGTTCAGTGCAATGGCCGACACCTTGGTTACGGCGCCCGCTGTGGTAACAAAGAAGATACCCTGCTCGGCATCGCTGGTGTCGATGCTGAGGCGGCTCCCCTGCAACTGTCCAATGCCCCCCGGGGTAAGTATATCGCCCGAGGTCTGGCTGGCCACATCGAAATACTGCTCAATGTAGGGAAGCTTGTTTACCGGGTCGGTCTTCTCGGTTTTGATCTTCTTAACCGCATCGCGGATCAGAACGCCCGGGGTGAGGTTATACTTAATGAAATGGCGGTTGGTGTCGAACGAATCGCCCGGGCCTGCAAATACCCCGCTGATAGAGGGGGTGCCGTTGCATACCGGCAGGTTGAGTGCATACCCTTCGGACACAAGGTCGGCAATGACCTGGTGTTCGAGGTTCAGTACAGCTGTTACATCGGTACGCGTGAGCGAGGTGCCCCGTTTGAGCATCTCATTGATCACATCGTCGATGGTAAAACTCCTGCTGACTTCCACCTGGGCCATGTAATCGTCCGGGTCGTCGGTGAGCAGGTTTTCTGCTAAATGATATTTTAAGTTATCCATAATGTATAAAAGAATTGAGAGAATAATTTTCGGTATACCCTTCATTTCTGATCACACCCGACTTTACCACTCCCTCAGGGAAATGGCCACTCCCGCCGAATGCAACCAAGCAAACGGGGGAATACCGAATGAAATATGAACTTTCGGTTTGAAAGCAGAAGAGAGAATTGGTTAGACGATTGTACGGAATGTGTACAAGGTAACCCGGATCAGGCGTGCTTTTTTAGGTGATAAAGCGGTGCGGGCATTTGAAGTAACAGAAACAACAAATACCGCGGCAGTGTGTAGTTAATCAGACTGTTTTACATATCTTTGCAACGTTTTTTATTGGGCGTTACGATTGCCGTCGAAAGCGCCCGGATTAATAATTAACTTGAATGATGGGCAACATGCCAACTTAAAAGGCATGTTGCCTTGTTTTTTCCCCCAATAAAGATTCTCTGATTCCTTCATTATCCCGGTCGGGACCAATCAAAAAAGCGTTTATTTCAGGGGGCATTGTATATCTGCCCTGACGGGTATATCTATGAACGCTAAATAAGTAAAAATATTTTACATTTCCATCGAAGTATTTCAAAATAGTTAATAATATAGAAGTAGATTGTGAGGAACGAGTATCAAGACACAAGTATCAAGTATCAAGACACAAGTATCAAGTATCAAGTATCAAGACACAAGTATTAAGTATTAAGACACAAGTATTAAGACACAAGTATCAAGATGGTTGCGTTGTGTGTTTGGGGGCTTTGTTATTCAAAAAAAAAGGAATGCAATGGAGTATTCCAGTTTGCATTCCTTTTTCAGATTGTTGAGAATTTTTACCAACCGGCATATTGTTTCAACGCACTGTTTTTTGAAACTTCCAAGGAAGGAAGCGGGAAAAAGTCGTTTTTAGGTTCATCATACATTAAACTGTTATAATTCGAATCATAACCATTGAAATCCCACCATTCCATTCTAGAACCATTAATAGCATTGTATGCTTCTTTCCAGCGAACCAAATCAAAGAAACGTTCACCTTCGATAGCAAATTCAAGCAGTCGTTCATCCATAATCTCTTTCTTTGTCAGCGTACCAGTAAAATCAACAGGGTGAACACCATCTCCACAATTACGAGCGCGTTCACGAATCATATTAAGGTATTTAAGAGCATTCCCCTGGTCATTCAACATCATTGCTGATTCAGCAGCTAACAAAACGACATCGGCATAGCGCAAATAATACATATTCTGAGAGTTTCCCTGCCAATTACCTTTAATCATACCCAAGTATGGGCCTATTTCATATTTAAATGTTTCAAGGCCGGTAGCAGGGTAAGCTGTAGGGACAATAGTATACCAACCTTGTGTGCCGTTAACCTGTCCATAAACGCTATCACCAGGATAACCAGTTAAAGGATCGGGCCCCCGACCAATGGTTACTTTTCGTCTCGCATCAAGTGGGTCATACAGGTTATCAAGTTTGTGTGTTGGAACCCAGAAACCCCAGTTATGGCCACCTTCTCCTGAAGATATTGTATGTTCCTTATCGATGTACAATGCCCTGGCACCAATAAAGGTATTAAGCGCTGTTCCCATACTGTTATTATAACCGGTATCAAATATATGCTGTATTGCAAAAATGCTTTCCTTGTTGTTGTTTCCCTCAACAGTAAATAAATACCGGTACCCATTTGTAGCTGTGCTCCAAAAAGTATTGTAAGTATCACCTTTTGCGCCAACAAGCTCATATTCCCCCGAATTTATTACTTCAAGGCACAGATCGTATGCTTCTTTCCACCTGTTTTGCACAGCTCCCATTCGAACATCGCCGGTACCATAATAAGAAAAGTATGACGATTCGAAAACATACATTTTAGCTAATAACGACTGGGCTGCTCCTTTTGATGCACGCCCCTTATCATTAGCCGCAATTTGGCTTTCGAGTGGCAAATATTTTATCGCCTCTTTTAAATCTTTCTCCATTAGGTTGAATACTTCTTTAATTGTACCACGAGGTATTGTTTTATACTCTGATGCCAATAAAACATGATCAACCACTGGTACACCACCATAAGCACGTGTAAGCACAAAATTAAAAGCTGCCCTTAGAAAATAAGTTTCGCCCAAACGAATATTTATTTTGTTAATATCTGCCCCCTCCAGTTTTTTTGCTTCAGGGAGTTTTTCAATAACCTCAGAGGCCCGTGATAAACCATTATACATGGCCCCAAATACGTCTTGTATTATTCCAGCATCGGCTGTATAGGTGAGATTATCAAAAGAGTATCCCTCTCCCCAAGCCGTTGGTGTATCGCCTCCACACTCCGCTTCATCTGACGGAACGCTTCCTAACCACCATCTAAAATAATCGAATACGTCACAATTGGCCTTGTATTGGAATGTATTATACACTCCGCTAACCATTGCATCCATATTGCTTACATCGGTAAAAAAGCTATTTTCATCAATTTTTCCTGCGGCTTTAATATCGAGGAAATCTTTTGAACAACCACCTGAAAATAAGATGGTAAGAGTTGTTATTATAAATAGATATTTTTTTATAGTTTTCATTTCTCCAATTTTTTAAACATAAACGAATCAGAACGATAAATTTAAACCAATGTTGTACATTTTTGCCTGCGGGTATACTCCGTTGTCAATGCCAAATAGAGTTGGGTCGCCACCTCCAATTTCAGGATCGGTACCGGAATATTTTGTCCAGGTAATAAGGTTCCTTCCTCCTACATAAATCCGTAACCGTTCAATGCCATATTTTTTGGTGAAATTTGCAGGAATTGTGTAGCCCAATTGCATTGATTTAAGCCTCAGATAAGAGCCATCCTCAACATACCAGTCACTGACCTTGTAGTTATCGGTTCCGGTTAGCTTGAATTGGTCCGAGGTGGTATTCCCGGGGTCTATCATAATGCCATCTTTATACACTGGGTCACGATAGGCATCAAGAGCGCCAACGATCCAGTTTCCCCCACCAGATGGGTTATACCAGTTCTGTTTAATAGCACAATAAATTTGATTACCATAACTTCCCTGGAAAAAGCAATTCAAATCGAACCCTTTGTATTCAAGATTGATTGTAAGACCAATGGTGAATTTTGGGTTCGGGTTACCAATAACTGTTTTGTCTTTATCATTTATATTTCCACTGTTATCAGTATCTACAAACCTCACATCGCCAGGTTTTGCAGCATTTTGTGTAAATACCTTCCGCCCTTTACTATCTATCGTGTACGGCTGGTTCGTTACAACATATCTTATTCTTGTAGCACCCGGATCGAGTATAGAATCGGCATCGCCTGGTCGAAAAATGCCATTTGTCTTATATCCCCAAAAGACACCAGGTGCCTCGCCGTTTAGCAGGATAGATGTTGGTGTTGATGAAGAAGTCGGATAAGTAACAGTATCCACTAAATCATGTAACTTGCTTACTATCTTAGTGAAATTGAAATCGATTGAGTATTTCAGGTCACCAACTTTGTCCTTGTAGCCTATTGCTAACTCCAGCCCTTTATTCGACAAGCCGCCGATATTTTCGGTATACTCTCCGTCAGAGCCAGAAAACCCGTACCTTCCAGCAACTAAGGGCAATGCGATGTTTTGTAACATACCCGAAGTATTTTTGTCAAAATAATCGGCTGTTACCGCCAACTTGTTATTAAAGAAAGACATGTCGAGCCCGTAATTGAATGTTGTAATGGTTTCCCAGTGCAACTCCGGGTTTCCGGGAGCCAATGCAACACCACCAGAAGACCTGTTTCCTCCGAATACATAGCCATATTGTGCACTTTGAGTTACCAGCGAGGAGAATTTCGAGGAAGGAATCGCATCGTTCCCTGTCTTTCCCCATCCGAAACGTACTTTACCAAAGCTCAGGAAAGTAAGGCTGTTTTTTACAGCGTCAAGTTCGCTGAACTTGAACCCTGTTGAAAAAGCAGGGAAAGTACCAAACCGATGTTCGGGTCCAAATTTGGTAGAACCATCGTAGCGGTAAGAAAATTGAAAAAGGAATAAATTTTTATATTCATAATTAAACCTGCCGAAAAAAGCATATCCGGCACCCTCCGAAACTCCACCAGATGCTTTGTAATATTCTGAACCTTCCTTTCTCAGTGTAGCATCAATCATCTGGTATTCAGGAGAAGCTCCGTTTTGGATTAACGAGTCGGCCTGTCCGCTAAGTGATTTGTATTTCGACCTGTTAGCCTCAAAACCGGCCATCAGGTCAATCGTATGATCTTTAAACAAGGTTGTATTGTATGCGAGCACATGTTGCCAGTTCCACGAAAAATTCTGGTTCAAGCTCCTTGATACCTGTGGAATTACATTTGATTGGGTTGTACAAATATAATAGTATGGCTGAAAATTGTCATTTTCGTCAAAATTCAAGTTAAGTCCAAGGTTATTGTTATAAGTCAAACCTTTAAAAATTTCAATATTGGCAAAAAGATTGCCTGAAATCCGATAAGATCCATTTTGATTGTTATTGTAATAAGTTCCTGCAACCGGGTTGCCAGTACCTGTGGAATATAAAGGTTGTGCCCAGCCACTCCAGCCAATATTTCTTGCTGATTTAATAGCAGGTGATAACGCAGAAGTGTCGCGTATATAGCTAATCGGGCTTTGATTGATTGCTCCGGCTACAGCAGATCCCCATGATGAATTGTCGTAAGAGCCCTGCTGACGGGTAGCGCTGATGTTAATGTTTTCACCTATCTTAATCCGGTTTCCAATGTTATAAGTACTATTGCTCCTGATATTATAGCGTTGGTAGTTGGTTTTATCTACAACCCCATCCTGGTTCAAATAACCCAGACTCATAAGTGATGTTGAGTTTTCTCTCCCGGAAGTTACTGTAAGGTTATACTCTTCCATTACAGCATTGTGCGAAATTTCGTCCCACCAGTTGGTATTTGGCAACGTATCCGGATCTGCTGTAATACGCCTTTTTGATGTGGCATCAAGGCTGTTGTAAATTTCAATAAACTCACTCGTATTACACATTTTAACCCTAATATCATTTGACTGGATACCTCGGTACATTGAAAAATCGACCTTTGTTTTTTGGTTTTTAGAACCTTGTTTTGTAGTAATCAGCACCACACCATTTCCACCGGAAGATCCATAGATTGCCTGAGATGAAGCATCCTTAAGCACCTCAAGATGCTCGATATCGTTTGGGTTGATTGTGTTAATATCCCCAGGAATCCCATCAATAATAACTATTGGTCCAGGCACATCGCTATAATCGCTTGTCCGTGTAATTGTATTGATACCCCTAACGCGGATTTGAATACCAGCGCCAGGCATACCTGAATTGTTGAAAATCTGTACGCCAGCGGCTTTTCCCTGCAAAGCCTGTACTGCTCCCGAACTTGGTGTATTCAACAACTGCTCACTCGACACAGTGGTAATAGCACCGGTAAGATCACTTTTTTTCTGTACCCCATAACCGATAACAACCACGTTATCAAGCTCTGTTGTTGATTCCTTTAGCGCAACAGTTACGAATGTCTTTTCTCCAAGTTTGATTTCCTGTGGTTCGTAACCCAAAAAAGAAATCACGAAGACAGCATTAGACGAGGGAGCTTTCAATGAAAATTTACCATCCGCATCGGATAAAACACCGGTTGTTGTACCTTTTATCACAATGTTTGCGCCAGGTATGGGTGCTTTTGATTCGTCTGTTACCAAACCCTGCACAATACGATCCTGTGCATAAATGGTATTCAGAAAAAATACCATGAATAGGCCTACGAACATTTTTCTTTTAAAATGCCGAAAGAAATTTCTTAGTAATTCAGTTAGCTTCATAATATTAATTAATTTAAAATTGGTTTGTAATTACATCTACTTCGGCGTACCCGGCAACATTGTCGTCCCACGTATTTTTTATAGCCCGAAGCTTGAAATATTGAGCCACTACAGGAGCAAAATCCTTAACTTGTAGTAGCGGATTATTTTTAATGTTCGAAAATTCACCTTCGCTTACCAGTTTCCAATCTTTATTATTTTCAGATACATAGAATTGGTAATTGGTAATGATGCCCGAACTCCACCGAGCCTGATCTGGCAGGTATTTGAACCCACACAGCTTCTGTTTTTCGCCCAAATCGACAACCAAATCCATAGGCATCTTTTTGTCGCGCTGATGCCAAGTTGTAGATGTGTTCCCGTCGAGGATCGAGCTTGAATTTTTGTCGGTTACACCTTCAATCTTCCATGCTTTTTTCGATATGTCGAACTTTTCGATCGCAACCGGGCTGCTTTTTTCCGAAGCCGGATCGTAGGCAATTGCCCGTATTTCTATTTTCCCATCGGCATGAAAAGGGGCGCTGTATAAAGTTGATTGAGGGAATGGCTCACTGCCATCGAGTGTATAATAAAAAACAGGGCCAATGTCGTTGGTCGAAATTGAAACATCGCCCGATTGGTTTCGGGTAATTGCTGGTGCATTGAGGAATACCGGGGCACTGTAAATGCCAATGTTGGATATTACCGGGCAACTTTTTGAAGCGGTAATATTGATGCGGACTTTTGAAGCCTCAACTGCCGGGAAACGAAGTATCCGCTTATAACCGATGGTTGTTCCTTTTGCTATTTCTTTCCAGTCGCCTTTAACAAAAGCTTCAATGGTGAATTCTTTCACACGTTGCCCTAAGCGGATGTATTCCTGGGCCATGAAACGGTTGAACAAGGTTGGTTTGCCCAAATCAATTGTCAACGATGCCGTTGTAACACTATCGTCGGTTGCCCAATAGGTATCTTTATCCTTGTCGATGGCCTTTGAAGCATTAAACTTTCCGGCATTTCCACGTACATTCGAAGCTTCGGCTTTCGCTTTTTCGGCCAGGTTAACTGCAAACGATTCTTTTACAGCGTTGGCCATTTCGAGGGCTGCTTTTTCGTCGCTTGAATGGATTAAACCGTTGGGCATAATCGGGAAACTAAGCAGCAAAGTTGCGTTGTGCCCAATGGAGTTGTAGTAGGTTTCCATCAATTTTGGCACCGATTTCACTTTGTCGTCCTCGCTTGGATGGTAAAACCATTCGGGGCGGATAGAGGTGTTTACCTCAGCAGAAACCCAAGCATTGCCAGTTTCCAAGCCAAAATGCAACATGCCCCATTCTACTTCGCCGGTATCATTCAAGAGGCTCCAGTTGGTTTCACCTACATTGCCTTCTTCTGTCCCAACCCAACGCAGGTCGCCACGGTCGCCTCCATCGTTCCAAATCACAATGTTGGGTTGAAGCTTACGGATCATGGCGTAGGTATTCTTCCAGTCGTAGTAAGTTGTACGGTCTATTTTGCGGGTTTCATTGGCTCCTCCGTAATACCCGTCGCCACCGTTGGCTCCATCAAACCAAACCTCGAAAATTTCGCCATAATTGGTAAGGAGTTCGGTAAGCTGGTTACGGAAATAGGTGATGTATTCAGGTTTCCCATAATCGGGATGGTTCCTGTCCCAAGGCGATAAATAGATGCCCAGTTTCAGGCCGTATTCCTTACATGCATCAGCCATTTCTCTTACCATATCGCCTTTGCCATCTTTCCAGGGAGCATTTTTCACCGAATATTCAGTGTATTTTGAAGGCCAAAGGCAAAATCCACAGTGGTGCTTAGCGGTAATGATAATACCTTTCATCCCTGCTTCTTTGCAGATACGTGCCCACTGTCGGCAATCGGCTTTTTCAGGATTAAACAGTTTTACATCTTCGTTACCATAGCCCCACGACTGATCGGTATAGGTGTTTAACGAAAAATGGACGAAAGAATAATATTCCATTTCCTGCCAGCGCATCTGGTTTTCCGATGGAACCGGGCCACAAGGTGCAGGAGAATTGGCCTGTTTGCAGCTAAAGTTTACGAAACTTATAAATGCAATAATTCCGTATAAAAAAAATCTGTTCATCGTATTTGTTTTTTCTTCGATTATCTATTTTGTTTGATTATCAACGCATCAATAGCGACCTTTCCTGAACCCTGGTTTGTGATTTTAATAAGATGTTTTCCAGCGCTCAAACCTACTTCTTCGTAAACCAATTGCTGGGGCTTGCGCTGTCCGGTAGTTGATAAATCAACCGTGGCACGGGTTTTTCCGTCAATCTGAATCTCCATTTTTCCGGCACCGGTTTCTTTGGGTGCAATAACAGCGATATTATCTCCGGTAAACGAACAACTCCAAACATCGCCGACTGTTTCGCTCGTGGTTAAATCATTATTGAAGTCACCTGTTTCGAGGTTGCAGTAACGAAACCAACCGGGAGCTTCTACATTTGGATCATCATCATTAAACCAGCCTTTATCGTGGTTAATTCGTAATACACGGCATTTTTGTGCCAACAACTTGTCGGTAATTCCATCAAGTGGTTTTGCCATTTCCTCAGGTATTACAGTGAGTCCCTTTTCATCCTGAATAAACTTCATTGCAACGTTTGATCCAAGCAGTTCTACTTTAGTTACTTTGCCCAGTGTATTTCCACCCAAATTAAGGGGATTGAGCATAATCGTACTGTCGTTCCACTTAAAGATTGTGGCATAAACAAGTCCCTTGTTACGGGTATAACTAACTGTATTGTCGCCACAAACTTCAAACGGGCGCGAACCATAAACCGCTTCACCATTGATTTTCAACCATGCACCTACATCTTTGGCTATTTGAACCAGTTCAGGGTCGAGGTCGCCCCTCCCATGTTGGGTGAGATTGAGCAACATGGTGCCATTTCGTGAAACATTTTGCATCAACAACTCAATAACTTTTTGGGCAGTCATGTATTCTTGTCCTGTCTTATAGTGCCAGTCGGTGATACTGGTTTCCGTCTGGAATGGATAAGCCATAATTTCAGGCTCAATATGAAATTCGTTGCTTTTGACCAAGGCACGCTCAACAAAAGGCAAAAGCTGAGGAGTGTTTCCAAAACTGTTGTAACGACCGCCAACGCCTTTAAGGTTGACCACAACTTCCATTTTTCCCTTGTTCCATTGCAACGATTTATTGTAGTAGTTGGCGATTAATTGCGGGGCCAGAAAACCTAAGCCCATCTGTACGCCCAAGTCGATCTGCGAATCGCCGGCATGTTCGTCGAAATAGATCATATCAGGGTGGTACTTCGTAATTGCATCGTCGATGCGCCACATAAATTGGTTGGCAAAAGGCGATTGCAATGGGTTTTTTATATCGTGTACAGGGCCGTAAAGGTCAACCGGGTCCATGCCTTCCCACCATTTCCCTTTGCCATCGGCAATTGTTTGGAGCGCATCGTAAGGTACGCCCTGCTTAGGCCCGCTTTTGTCGCTCTTGTAGCGAACCGTCATGAACTGCCCCCAGGTTCTGGCCGGGGTGTTATGAAAACCAATACCAAAACGCAATCCATGTTGGCGTGTAACTTTTTTCCAAGTTCCAACAATATCTTTCTTGGGACCAACATTAACAGAATTCCAAGGCTGAAATTCAGAATCCCAACAGTCGAAATTATCGTGGTGTACGCCCATTGCCATGAAGTAGCAGGCTCCCATTTCAACATACAAATCCATCAGTTCTTCAGGATTCCACTGGTCAATTACCCAATTGTGGCATACATCCTTATATCCGTATTCCGAAGGGTGACCAAAATAATTGATATGATGATTATACTGCCAATTGTCTTCCATATACATGCCACGGGCATACCAATCACCCTTTTCGGGCATCGATTGCGGGTCCCAGTGCGACCATGCCCCAAATTTGGCTTCGCGCCACCAGTCGGGTACGCAATAAATCTTGCTAATCTCTTTCCAGTCGGCAGAATATTGTCCTTCAGCTATTGGTAATGGAGGCAAATTCCAAATATCAGGGGATAATCCTAAATCTCCGTTCCCAATGATTATTTGGTCAATAGCAAGTGTAACATCCGAAGTATCAAGACGAATTTCCAGTTTAGCCCCTTTGGGAATAGCTATATCAATTATTGCATGAAGAAAAAAACAGGTAATCGCTCCCGATGAATGAACATTCACCTTAATCGCTTGCTGATTATTTACAGAAACGCTGATCGTACCAACATTCACCGATGCGTAAAGAATAGCCAACTTGCTGGCTTCGGGAAGGTTTTCAAATTTTAATCCCTGACCAGCTTGGGCAAGATTTACCAGTTGTCCTCCTGAAGCACTTTTATCTGCGATGATGGAAGCTCCGCCAATTAATTTAGCGTTTTCAGCTTCTATAACTTGCTTCTCTGAAGAAACCCTTTTGTTATGACTAGAAGCGTCTAATCCAATTGAATAAACTAAAAGAAAGCAACAAAACAGTAAATTTCTAATCATATTATACTTTTTTATTCAAATTTTGGTTTGAATACTATTTCACCGAAATAACTACCATAGCTTCTTTCATCGCTTCGGAAAAAGCTTTTAACCGAATTTCACCGGTTTGTTTCTCAGATTGTACCAAAACCAGACAATACCCGTTGAAAGCCATTCGCTGACTGGCTTTGTCGGGTTCGTGGCTGGTTGGGTTTCCATTGCCTGTGCCTATAATTTTACCGGGCCCTTCAATAGTGAATTTCAAAAGGTTATTGGCAGTTGGGACAACCCTGCCTTTGTCATCTTTAATTGCAACCCTAATGATAGCCACATCGCAACCATCGGCTTTCAGGGTGTTAACATCGCTGTTTAGAGCAACTTGTGCAGGAGCGGCGGTGGTTTCAACAATATCGTTGGTTACCATCTTACCACCTTTATACCCTCTGGCTTCGAGCTTTCCCGGTTTATAAATTACCGACCAGATTAATTTTTTGAATGGCTCGGCTTTTTGCCTGCCCTGGCTTTTTCCGTTTAGGAACAACTCTACCTCATCGCAACTGGTATAGCAATGCACTTTGATAGAATCGTTTTCTTTGCCTGTCACTTCTTTAGCGTGATTCCAATGCGGGAAGATGTGTACAACAGGTTCGTTGCCCCATGCTGCTTTGTAAGCATAATAGCCATCCTTGGGGAAGCCGCAAATATCCATTATGCCAAAATGCGAGGAGACACAAGGCCACCAGAATGGGGTTGGTTCGCCCCGATAATCGAAGCCTGTCCAGACATACAACCCGCCGAGGTACGGATACTTTACAATATCGGCCCAGTCCTCGCCCGGGTATGGCCCCCAGTCGGGTTTTACTATAATGGAGGTAGATGTATAGCCTTTCCCCCAATCAGTTTCATATTCGCCCCGGGTTGATACAAAGCTTGTCCCTTCGGTACAAAACATAACCCTGTCAGGATGTGCCTCTTTGTCTTTTATATATGCAAGTTGCTTGTCGCCATAATTATATCCCACAACATCCAGCACATCGGCATAGCCGCCTTCGTTGCGGGCATGGTTCATGGCAGCAGTTACCGGGCGTGTTGGGTCAATCTTATGAGTAGTTTGAACCAATGTTTCTAAAATCCTGGAACCCATTACTGTCCCTTGAATCCATTCCTCGTTTTCCATGCACCACATAAAAATGGATGGGTGGTTGCGGTCGCGGTAAAGCATTGTTTTTAAATCATTCAAGCCTTCATCGCTGCTCGATAAGAAGCGGTTTTCGTCAACAACCATAAAACCCATACTATCGCACATATCGAGCAGTTCGGGTGTAGGTGGGTGGTGCGAACAACGGTATCCGTTGCTCCCCATTTCTTTCAACAGCTTGAGCTTATACCAATTGATTTTATCGGGAAGTGCAACCCCAATTCCGGCAAAATCCTGATGGTTACAGGTGCCTTCTATCGGATAAAGTTTACCGTTCAGGAAAACACCATTTTTATTTACTTCAACCGTACGAACGCCAAAAGTAGTTTCGTATGTATCAATGATTTTGCCGTTTTCTGAAACTTCGGTAAGCACCTTATAAAGGTTTGGAGTTTCGGGGGACCAAAGTAGCGGTTTGTGAATTGTGCCGGTTTGAAAAATTTCCGTGTCATCATAAGGTTCAATCAATTGGCTTGTCGTTTTAGTATCAAGTACAAGCCCTTTTTTGTCGGTAATTTTTGAGACAAGTGTTATTTTCTTGCCTGCTTTGTATTCGTTTTTCAGTGTAGTTTTTATGCTTACGGTAGCTTCGGTATCAGTAATTGAAGGTGTTGTAACGTAAGTACCAAACCTGTCAACATGGAGCCTGTCGGTTTTAACCAGCCACACATGACGGTAAATTCCGCCGCCTTCGTACCACCAACCTTCGTATTCGCTGGCATCAACTTTCACTAAAATGACATTTTTACCCTCGTTTCCATAGCGTAGAACATCCGTCAAATCGTAATTTGATGGAGTGTATCCACTTTTATGGTTTCCTAAATAATGGCCGTTGACCCAAACGGTACTGTTGCGGAAAATTCCATCGAACTCAATGGAAATTTTTCGTCCTTTATCGGTTTCAGGGATTTCAAATTCTTTACGGTAAAAACCAATACCCGTTGGCAAATACCCGTTGGCTGCCGGCTGATTGCCCAGGTTATTGTCATGAACGAAAGCACCTTCCACCACCCAGTCGTGCGGGATGTTTACTTCCTTCCAGTCAGCAGGGCAAAAAACCTTGTAGCTGCTTGGATTTGTATAATCAATAACGGTGTCTTTGGCAACAACTTCGACATTGGTGTCAGTTGTACCGCCCTGTCCACCAGCCTTTAACACTTTCTTTATGGTAATATCGCCTTTGTGGAACTGCCAGTTGAAGTCGAAGTTTTCTTTGGCTCTCGCGGATAAAGGAGCAGATACATCCTGCGCGATTGCTCTTGCGCTGAACACAAGTACAAGAATGACGGCATAGAAAGCGGTTATCGATGAATCAGCCTTTATTCTCATTTCACTTGATTTCAATAAACTCTGGCTCATAAGGGGCAATCTCAAAATTGCCTGTATAATCCTTGTCAAAGAGTATGCTGCGAGACTTTCCGTTCATTTTGATCTCTTTTGGCTCGCCGCTTACGTTCAAATACAGAAAGTGCTTCTCGTCAATTTGCCTTGCCATAACCCCCGATGGCACATTGGGACCCTTTTTTATTCCGAGTTCGGTAATCAGTTCGTCGATCAGGCCGCCAAGTACTTCGCCTTTAGCAGGTAATCCAACATAAATGGCCTTGCCTTTACCGTACTTATTTGAAGTCATAATAGGATAATCCTTGTTCAGACTGGTTAGGCTACCAATAACTTCAGCTCCTTTCGGTTCAATAATGTCGAACCTTGCCGACTCGGTATCAATTGCCTTGCTTTTATAGGTAAACTCAAGTTTTTTGCCTTTGTATGATTTTCGCGATATTTCGTTCATCTGTTCGGTTTCTTCGAAACTGCCCACACGAATTCCAAAAACATCGCTCAACATGCCCGGGCGGGTGGTGGCAAAAACCTGACCAGTGGTATCAACAAAAGCCGAATTGGCTGTCATCACAACGGTTCCACCATTTTTTACAAAATCGCGGATTTTAGTTGCTGTTGCTTTGTCCATCACAGCAACTCCCGGAACGATGAGCAACTTGTAATTCAATGTACTCTTGCTTATTTCGAGCATGCGCGAATCCATGTTGCGGTAGTAAAACAGGTCCCAACAAGCTTGAATCTGGCTATCGTGCTGTTCGGGGAATGCCGCGCTTGCTATTTGACTAGGGAAGGAAAAAGCCAACCCAACTTCTGCATTAAGCTTGTATGGGAAGAATTTTTCAATCTTCTTAAATTCAGTGGCTATTTGCTTGTATTCATCGTATTTACGGTTGGGAACACCGTCCCAGTCGAGCATCCCTTCGAGGTATTGTTCTTCGCCGGCCCACATACTTTGCCATGTCCAACCACAAACCATTTGGTTTCCATGCATTAATGAAGCATAAGCCGATTTGCGAATTGAATTTGGCACTGCATTGTGTGTGGTAAATTCGTTGCACCAGAATGGAGTAGTACTTTCGAACTGGATACGTGCAATTCCAAACGCTGCATTCATAACTCCCCAGTTGGTTATTAAAGAATTTCCAGGATAGAAACCGTAGCCTTCACGGGTCATTTTTCCTGAATAAGCTATTTGGGAATAATCCATATACTTCATCCAACTGTAATACCATGCATTGGTGTTGGTTAGGGCGTTGGGTGCATTGGCGTTTACTTTATCAAGTACTTTAAAAAGAAGTTGATTTACTTCATCCGAAACAAAACGCCTGAAATCGAGCATTCGTTCAGGAGCTCCATTTACCTGACCTGAAACAGGGAAGCCAATTTCTTCAAATTGATTAATTCTTCTCGACCAGCGTTGGGTTGCCCATGCTGAGTTTAAATTGTCAAGATTGGAATATTTATTCTTTAACCAAGTAATAAATCTCTGCCGTGCTGTT
>Ga0209800_10000779_pt1 | contig 41209 bp, 37 predicted proteins | sample Higcelweek8metaG_FD_187174 | JGI IMG/M metagenome (GOLD analysis project Ga0209800, IMG submission 187174) | Freshwater pond sediment microbial communities from the University of Edinburgh, under environmental carbon perturbations - High... | ecosystem: Environmental > Aquatic > Freshwater >...
ATTATACCATAAGTAACCATGTAAATCCACATAAATATGACATATTTTAAAAATAAAAATACCCGAAAACATCCTTTAAATAAATGTTTCGGGCTATGGTATATTCAAAGCTGTTGCAAAACTAGGGAGTTCGCATTTAAAACTATTTTATAGTTCAATTGTACTTAATAATACAAATTATAATTGAGAATATACTGACTTTGTATTATAATGAAATATATATATAATATGGGATAGTATTTACGTTAACTAATTTTAACTAATGGGGTGATTGTATTGGCAAATCTAGTCTTGGAGATTTGGGATCATATTGATAGCAAAAAATCAATTGTTGAGGTTCCAGATGATATCCCTGTAAATCGAATTATTGTTGTACTTGTTGAAAAACTAAAATATCCAAAGTATGATGCAACACAGGCACAACTTTTAAGCTATAAGCTTCATCATAAAGCGACAAGAAGACAGTTGCTTGATGATAAGACATTATTTGAGTCTGGAGTAAATAATAATGATCAATTACGTATGATACCTGAGATAGTTGCAGGGTGCGGAGGTATTGCTTGATCAAAATTAATGATTTTTCTGAAGACAGATTTTCTAGGTTTGGATTAATTAACTGGTGGGATCAGCAAAAACTTCTAAAATCAAAAGTTCTTGTTATTGGTGCAGGTGCGCTAGGAAACGAGATTCTAAAAAATCTTTCTTTACTTGGGATAGGTAATATATTCCTAGTAGATATGGATACCATTGAAAATTCTAATCTTTCCAGATCAATTCTATATAGAGAATGTGACAATGGCAAGTCAAAAGCAGAAACGGCTGCAAAAGCAGTTAAAAACATTTTTCCAGGAGTCAATATAAAGTATCTTGATGGTAATGTACTTTATGATTTGGGACTCGGCGTTTTCAGATGGGCGGATGTTGTAATTGCTGGGTTGGATAACCGTGAAGCTAGATTGTTCATTAACAGATGCTGCTGGAAGACAAATACACCATGGATTGATGGTGCTATCGAGCAATTAAACGGAGTTGCGAGGGTTTTTATTCCTCCTGATGGTGCATGCTATGAATGCACTATGAGCAAAGTTGATATGGATATTATTAGGTTGAGAAAGTCTTGTAATTTACTTACCAGAGATGAAATGATTGAAGGCAAAGTTCCAACTACGCCAACATCGGCTTCTGTCATAGCAGGGATTCAGTGTCAGGAAGCTGTAAAGCTTATTCACGGATTACCTGTTATTAAAAGTCAGGGTTATATGTTCAATGGATTAACACATGACTCATACATTGTAGAGTACCCAGTAAAAGATGAATGCTTTAGCCATGAGACATATGAAAACATTGAGGATCTTGATATATGCTCCGATATTAAACTCGGGGATTTGTTAGAGCTTGCTCAAAAAAGACTAGGGATTGATACCGTTATTGAGTTTAACCATGAAATAGTGAAAGGTCTTGAATGTGGGAGCTGTGGTTATTCAAAGGAGATGTTCAAACTGCTTGGTAAAATAAAGAAGGAAGAGGCGGTTTGTGAAAAGTGCGGATCACAATTATCTCCAGAGATTTTTCATTCAATTGATAATTTAATTGATTTTAAGGATAAAACAATAAAAGAATTAGGTATACCCCCATATGATATTATAAAGGCAAGACATGGCATGGATGATATTTTTATCTGTTTTAATGCAGATGCTTCAATTGTACTAAAATAAATATTTTTTTGCTTTTGTGGAGGGTTGAATGTCAGTAAAGAATCCAGATGTGAGCTTGATAAAATTGGAAAATGTTAAAAAAAAGAATTTTCCATGCAAATATGATTATAGGATTTTTATTGCTGAAAAAGCATATAAAGAGATTCAGGAACATGCAACAAGCAATATTAAGATCGAAATTGGTGGAGTACTACTTGGAAATGTTTTTCAGGATCATTCTGGTAATTATCTAGAAATCACTGACATTATTAAGGCTCGTAAAGCTGAAAATACTGAAGTGAATATTACCTTTACTCATGAAACATGGGAAGATATTCTAAATCAGAAAGATTCAAAGTATTCCAACAAGCTTATTGTGGGATGGTATCACTCCCACCCTGACTTTGATGTTTTTCTTTCATCACAGGATATGCATATTCATAATAACTTTTTTAATCAACCCCACCAAGTAGCTTTTGTTATAGATCCTGTAAATAACAGAGAAGGTTTTTTCATATGGAGAGAGGGAAAAGCAAGGCTGATTGATGAATATTGGATTGGTGATTCTAGAAAGGCTGCTATTGAAGAAAAGTTCGAGAGAAGTTCGCAAGAAGACGCTAACAATGATATGCAATCTGAAGTTGATAAGAATGATACAAATAAAGTACAACTTATTAAAAGTATACTAAAATGTTTAGTCGTTTTGATTTATATTTTTGCTTTGCTGTTTATGCTTTATACAAATTTTGGTTTAAAATACAGACTTGGAATGGCAGAGAAGAAAATTGAGGAGTACCAGATGGCGTTAAGCATCATTGGAAGTGTTTATGGTAATCCAAATGACCAAAAGGTGGTTGTTCCAAAAATGAATTTTAAGATTAATTGATTTTGATAAAATTTACAAAATTTTATACTTGAAAAGGGGGAGATGTATGGAGGACAAAGTTATTATTACCCGTGATGAACTTTTGAATAATAGCGTTGATGAAGTGCTTAAAAGGCAGGCTGAGGAACTTGCTTTGCAGACAGGCATGCAAACCGATAGTTCCAATGCAAAGGATAAAACAAGGCTGATTTACAAAAGTTGGTTCAATCTAATGGTTGCAGGTTTGATTGGAGGGTTTTTGGCATGGCTTTTTGTAGAGCCGATGTTTAGTGATGTTGATGAGTCACTTAAAGCTAGTGTTGCAAGCTATTTGTTTTTCGCTCTTGTAGGCGGATTGGGAGGCCTTTTTATAGGAGCTCTTGAAGGTCTTTTATGCAGGAACGTATCGCGTGCCTTAAAAGGCGGTTTATTAGGAGGTTTAATCGGTTTTATAGGAGGACTTGTTTCCTGTTTTTTTGCAGGCATAGTTTTCTTATTAGTAACTTCTATTGGTGTTGTAGTGCTAGGAGAGGATGCCTTCTTTGATCTATCAAACAATTTTGCAGCTGTAGTCTTTATTATGATAGCTAGAAGTATAGCATGGTGTATAGCTGGAATGACTTTGGGCTTAGGGCCTGGAATAGCTGTCGCCTCGAAGAAGCTTACATTTAATGGCTTTATCGGAGGGCTTATAGGAGGCGCTATAGGAGGATTGTTATTTGACCCAATCAACTTTTTTGTGTCTGGAGGAACTTTTGATACTGGAGCAGAAGTAAGCCGTGCAATAGGTTTTACTGTTATCGGTGCAATTGCAGGCCTTATGATAGGGTTAGTAGAAATGATAACGATGGACGCGTGGTTCTATATGACAGAGGGTCCACTAAAAGGAAAGCAGTTTATTATTTATAAAAATCCTACTTTCATTGGAAGTTCTCCGAAGTGCCAGGTTTATCTTTTTAAAGATCCATATATAAATCCATGGCATGCGAAGGTTTCAACTGTCAGAGACGGTTATATTATTGAAGATAATGAGTCTGTTAGTGGTACTTTCGTAAATGGTCAAAGGATTAATAAACATAAATTAAGACCTGGAGATGTTATAAAAGTTGGAGAGTCTACGTTTATATACAGGGAAAAGGCAAAAATGAAAGGGGAGTATAAAAAATGATTACTTGTCCAAAATGTGGAGTTTTAAATAGCCCAGATTCAATTGCATGCAGTTCATGTAATACCTTACTTGGAAACGTTAATAGTACTGGTGGTAATATTAATCTTAGTAAAGTAAACAACGATAACAATATTAATAATTTAGATACAAATGACTACATAGAGTTAAAAGCAAACCCTAAAATATCAGACGAAAATAATTGCAAGGTGTGTTTTGGAAAGATAGAAGTCGGTGATGACATTATTAAATGTCAAAAGTGTTCGAGTTATTTTCATAAGAATTGTTATCAGAATAATGGAGGATGTAATTCTCCGACTTGCTCAGCTGAAGAAGAAACAAAGACATGTAGGTACTGTAATCGTAGTATAAAAAAATCTGCATTAAAGTGCAGATATTGTGGAAGATACTTGGATACTATGTTACAGCATGAGGAGGTTCTGCCAAAGGGAACTCATCCAGATGCAACAAAAGTCTTGATATATGGGATCCTAAGCATTTTCTGTTGTGCAATAATTCTTGGACCGTTAGCTATTATAAAGGGAAATGAGGTTCTAAATGATATTAAGCTTGATCCTGGATATTCTGGTGGGGGTATGGCTAAAGCTGGTTTAATACTTGGAATTATTGGGCTATCTTTATGGGGAATATCATTATTGTTTAGAATCATAGGTTATGTGCAATAATATGGTGATAAATAAAAAGGAACATAGAAAAAATAATATATCCTATGAGGTTGTAATCCTTGCAGCAGCTATTTTTGCAATAATTCTTTCCTTTTTTATTGAATCAAAAGGTATGAAAGTTTTTATTCCCATTGGTAAAGCAATTGAAGTACCTGAAACGTGTGTTTTTAAAATATATACAGGTATCCGTTGTCCTGCCTGTGGATTGACAAGAAGCTTTATAAATATCAGCGATGGTAATATTGTGAATTCATTGAAGTTTAATTATGGAGGCATAGTTGTATATTTATATGTGCTTTTTCAAATACCTTATAGAATACTTAGAATAAAGAAGTCTAGTTCAGTTGCTAAATTATGCGTTATACATAGATATTTTAGTGTAGTTGTTGTGATTGTATTATTAATATCTTGGTTGTTTGGAGGTAAATTATGAAATGTTCAATATGTCAGGGGGACATAGGAACAAATGATTCGAAGATAAAATGTCCTGAATGTGACAAGGAATACCATGCCGAATGTTGGGATGAGAATAAAGGATGTGGTACGCCTGGGTGCAAGAATCTTCCTCGTATAGAAACAAAAAACGAAACTCACTATTCCCAAAATTCATACTGGGGTGTTGAGAGTAAAAATTGTCCTGCGTGTGGAGAAAAAATAGATATCGATACTCTTGTATGTCCTTTCTGCGAAGAGGAGTTTCATACAACAGTTCCTATTGGACAAGATGAATATAAATATGGAAAAATACCCATGCCAAAGCTAGTAGATGGATCAGGAAAAATTGCAATTATAATTTTTATTTCAGGTCTACTTGGATGCACATCGTTTTTTTGTCTTATATTTGGTGGACTGTGGTTTATGAAGAATAGACATCATCTTAAAGCGAATTATGGAATGCAATATTTTCTTGCGCTAACTGGATTAATTGTGTCGATGATCTATATGCTGTTTTTCATGATTGGAATTATAAGACAGCTGGTTATGTGTTAAATACAGAAAGATATATAGTAGAGCTTCCACAACATTAGGACTGGAGGAGAATATGAATCTTAGATTAAAAAGGCTAAATAATGATTACTTGCAAATTCAGAGTTATCTAGAGGGCAATCCTTATATTGTATTAAAGAATGTTACAGGCAATCCGCCAGAAAAATATCAATTTGAGTATAACATAATCAGTTTAGAAATTGTTAATGAAAAGGTTGCTGAAACCAAAAAACACATAGTAGAAATAAGTTTGCCGCTTGAATATCCATCGATCCAACCTCAGTGTAGAATGCTTACACCAGTTTTTCACCCGAATATTGCACCTCATGCAATATGTATCGCTGATCACTGGGCTGCAGGCGAATCGCTAAAGGATGTAATTATAAGAATCGGTGAAATGCTTGCATATCAGAATTATAGCATCAAAAGCCCACTAAACGGAGAAGCAGCAAAATGGGCATCGGAAAATAGGCACAGGTTTCCGATAGATCATGTTGACTTGAGAATATTTGGAAGTTCGATAGTCAGCCAAGCTATTAATGAGCCCACTAGTTATGATAACCAGTTATCCAACCAGACAAGTATAAATACTAGTTACAATACACAAACGGAAAGGCAGCTAAAATGTACAAATTGCGGTCAAGTTGGAACAGAGTCAACGCTTTTTACATGCAAAAACAATCATCATACTTGCTCGGATTGTCAAACAAAATGCAAGATCTGTGGTAAGGTAATTTGCTTGATCTGTGAGTTGAATAAGTGTCTGGTTTGTGGGAAAATTGTGTGTGATTTACATTATAAAAATGAGGAGAGCAAATGTTTTGAATGCTATTATGAAAAATAATAATGGAGTCAAAAAAATAAAGCTTTTACTTGTACGACCGAAGTTCTCATCTATTGTTGCTAACTTAGAGCCTTTAGGGCTTGAGTATATTGCAGGACTTTGCAGAGACCTAAATATCGAATGTGAAATATTTGATGAATTCCAGTATTCACGAAATTTCAGGTTTAAAAGATTGGTGCGGAAAATTAAGCAGGGCGGCTTTGACTATGTAGGATTTAGTGCTAATGCTAATACCACTGATTATATATTAAATACTACTGATAAGCTGAGGAAAGTATTTTCTGATCTTTACATAATGATCGGAGGCCCAGAGGCTGAGTTGAATTTTAAAGATTTTTTTACCGAAAGTATTGATTTTGTATACCATGATAACGGCTTAGATTCTTTGAAGAATGCTCTTTTAGGTGGTTTTTCACCTGAGGTTCTCCAAAAGCAGAATGGGGTTTGCTTTAAGGTAAATAATAAATGGGTTGTTAAGGATAAGGGAGAGCCTGTCCACAGCTTTATAACCCACCCAGACAGAACTGCTTTTTATAAGGGATTAAAGAAAAATTTTATTTTCCTAAAGGGAAGCTTTGCAATTGCCAAGGCTTCTTTCAGTTGTCCATTTTCTTGTACATTTTGTTATTGTGCAAAAATGAACAACGGGGTTTACACCGAACGTGAAATTTTTGATGTCATAGATGAAATTGAAGGGCTTGACCATCATAGAATATGGTTTGTAGATGATACATTTTTTATTGATAAGGAGCGCGTAAAAGTGTTCTGCAATGAAGTAATCAGACGAAAAATTGACAAGCATTTTATGGCGTATTCAAGGGCAGACTTTTTAGCAGAAAATCCTGATGTTCTACCTCTAGCCTATAAAGCAGGCTTTAGAGATATTTTAGTTGGCCTTGAAGCAATTAATGATGAATTTCTTGATGATTATAATAAGAAGACCTCAAAGGACATAAATATTCAGGCTGTCAAAAACTTAAGGGACAATAACATTGTATGTAACGGCCTATTTGTTGTAAGTCATAGGTCAACAAAGCAGGATTTTAAAGCGTTGCGTAATTTCATTAAAGAAAACAATCTCTTATGGGTGGTTTTTGGAATATTTACTCCATATAAAGGTACGGACGCATATGATGAATATAAGGATCGCTTAATAAATTTCAAATCAAAGCGGCTTGACGGCTTACACATCACAGTAAAGCCTGAAAAAATGTCTTCGTTCATGTTTATGGTAAGAGTTTATATGCTGTATGTGTATACTTATCCTAAAATCTGGTTCAGAACTATACTTAAAACAGCTTATGATACTAAAAAAACAGGGTGGTAGCCTTTAGAAAGGTGGAAACTGAATGGCCAGGCAGAAATATTTATTGGTAAGAGCGCATTACGATAAGAGGGTAGCAAGTGTTGAGCCATTAGGCCTTGAATATATTGCAGGGGCACTTAAAGAAGAAGGCAAGGAATACATCTTCCACGATGAAGGTCTTTATAATAGCTTTTTTCGTTTTGGGCGGATATTGAAGAAAATACAAAGGAATGAAATAACACACGTTTGCTTTACAGTTATGTCGAACAAAGCTTGGTATGTACTAAAAACAATAGCACAATTAAAAAGGCTTAAGCCTGATTTGAAAATAATGGTCGGGGGACCTGAGGTAATTATTAATCCTAAGGATTTCTTTTTAGATGATATTGATTACGTTTACTTCGACCATGGTTTAGATTCGTTTAGAGAAGTTGTTAAAAATGATTTCAATATAAATTCTCTTAAATCAGCAAAAGGAATTGCCTATAAAGAAAACGGCATATGGATTCAAAACCCTTGTGGAGAACCTATTTCTGAGTATAATTTAAAACCAGACAGAAGTCTGTTTTATGAGAACCGCAAAAAGTATCGCGTTATAGCAAAAGGCAGCTTTTCTGTAATTAAATCATCTTTTTCCTGTCCTCAGAAATGTAATTTTTGTATTTCAAGACAGTTTAATGGTTCTTTCTATGCAGAAAGAGCTGTAGAAAATGTTGTGAATGAGATAATAGAGATAGATAATGATAAAATATGGCTATGTGATGATGATTTTCTTGTTAATAAAGAGCGTGTAATAGAAATTTGTAATAAACTCATAGAAAAAAATTGCTATAAGACTTATATGATATTTGCAAGAGCTGACAGCATAGTCAAATGTGCAGATATTATGCCCTTATTATATAAAGCAGGCTTTAGAGATATGCTTGTAGGACTAGAGGCTGTAAACGATGAAATACTTGACTCATATGATAAAAACTCTAGTGTTGAGATAAACGAAAAAGCAGTGAAAATTCTTAGAAATAATAAAATGGTATGTGTAGGGCTCTTTGTAATCAATTATGAATTTAAAAATAAAAACTTTCTCGAAATCAATCGTTTTATTCGAAATCAGAAATTGACCTGGGTCCTTTTTAGTATTTTAATACCGTTTAAGGGAACACGCATTCATGAAGAAAATAAAGACAAACTTTATAAGTACACCTATAAAAGGACTGACGGAACAAAGATATTAATGAAGCCGACAAATATGCCAGGCTTTCTATTTCAAATTCAGTTTGCTTTGTTGTACTACATCAACTATCCAAGGATTTACTTAGCTAGCTTATTAAAAACCTATGATAAAGAATATGCAAACAGAGGTCAAAGGTAATGAAGATACTTCTTATCAAACCTGAAACAGTGGGAATCTTTAGCTATACGAACCTAGTTGACCATGAGCCGCTTGAATTGGAATACCTTTATACAGCACTTAAAAATCATGGGCATGAGGCATGCATTTATGATAGAAGGCATGACCTGACTCCACTCAAAACAAGGCTTACGCAATTTTCTCCAGATGTAGTGTGCATAACTGGTTACATTACTCAGGAGAAGTTGATTAAAAAATTAATACACTTAATAAAGAATTTTAACTCAAATATTATTGTGATTATCGGAGGAAGCCACGTAGAAATAAATTACTCAAACTTTTTTGATTCGCAAGTTGATTACATATATCATTTATGTGGCTTAGAATATTTCTTAAAGCTTATAGATTTTATTGATCATAAAAGCACAGTGGTTACATTAAAAGAGATTTGTGGAATTTGCTATCGTGAAGATGGTAAGTGGAAGGAAAATAAGAAGGTTTTTGAGGACCCAAACGATTTGCCAGAAGTGGACAGGACATATTTTTATAAAAATAGAGACAGATATCGGTATTTGATTTTTCAACCGCTTGCATTAGTAAAAAACTCATATAGCTGTAAAAATTCTTGTACCTTCTGCTATTGCACAAATCGAAACGGTGGCAAATATGCCTGTAGAGAGGTTGAAAGCCTAGTTAATGAAATTATGATAACCGATGCTCCAAATATCCATATTACCGATGATAATTTTTTAACTGATAAGCAGTATCTTAAGGAATTCATAAAGCTGATAGGTGAGAAGAAGATAAATAAAAAGTATTTGATATATGGAACAGCTGATTTTATAGCACAAAACGAGGCACTTATGACTGAACTCAAAGACATTGGACTTTCTCTTGTGATGGTAGGTTTAGAAGCAACGTCAGACAAAGAGCTTGAAGCATATAACAAAAGGGCATCTCTAAGACACAACGAGGAATGTGTCAGAATTTTAAGCAGCCTTGATATTATTTGTGCTGGGCTATTTATAGTTCATCAGGATATGAACAAAAATGAATTCAAAGATTTATATAAGTGGATAAAGGCACGAAATATTATCCCTACCATATCGGTTTTTACCCCAATGCAGGGGTCAGCAGATTATCCTAAATACAAGGAAAAACTTCTATCCCTAGATCCAAGGAAACAAGATCTATTTCATTGTATTTTAAAGTCAGAGCATATGAGCGTTATGAGGTTTAATTTTGAATATTATAAGCTTTCTATAAAGCTGGCTTGGTCGCGCAGAAATGCACGGCTTTATGCATGCGTGAACTTTAGTTCGTTGGCATTTGTATTTAAAGTTCTTTTAATAAAACTGAGGCGGGCTTATATTGCAGCTTTGTTTTGAGGAGAAAAATATGAAGATACTATTAATTCGTCCGCGTCCACATAAAGAAACCATAGGGCTTCAAAGTGTAATGATATGTGAACCGCTTGAGCTTATGCAGCTATCGGCTGTGCTAAGGGCTAATAATCATGAAGTTGAAATTGTGGATATGATATTGGAAAGGAAACCAATAGAATATTTTATCCGTAAATTTTCACCAGAGCTTGTTGGCATAACAGGTTATATCAGTCACATTGGCATTGTGAAAGAATATGCAGAAATTATAAAAAAGATAAACAAGAATATAAAAGTGGCTGTTGGAGGTGTCCATGCGACTGTTTGCCCCGACGACTTTAAATGCGAATATATAGATTACATATCAAGAAGTGCAGAGGATTTTTATAAAGTTTCAAATTGCCAAGACACAAGCGAGCGCCATGCGGATAGGAATTTGCCAGAGAGATATTCTGATAAATATTATTATTTATTTGCTCATAAATGTGCACTTATCAAAACATCTTTCGGTTGTCCTTATAATTGCAACTTCTGTTTTTGTAAGGAAATTTCTCGATATAAAGCAAGAGAGATTGATGATGTAATTGCAGAGCTTTTACAAATTCCTCAAAAAGAGGTTTACATTGTCGATGATGATTTTTTATTTAATCGTGAAAGGCTTCTGGAGTTTTCTGATAAAATTAAAGAGAATAGAATTGAAAAGAATTTTCTGGTATATGGCAGAGCAGACTTTATAGCAGCTAATGAGGATATTATAGAGACGTTATCAAAAGTTGGACTCAATTCAGTGATTGTAGGAATAGAAGCATCGACTCAAAATGAGCTTGACGGATTTAATAAGAAATCCAAACTTGAAGACAATGAGAAAGCAGTGGGGATATTAAAAAAGTATGGAATAGAGTGTTATGCAACTGTCATTTTAGGCGTTGACTGGGACAAAAATGATTTTAAAAATCTTTATAATTATATAAAGCATTTGGGACTTGTTTTTGTTAATTTGCAGCCGTTTACGCCAATGCCAGGTACTCCATATTTTGAGACATACAAAGATGAATTGATTATTCCATACGAGGAACACGAAAAGTGGGATATGGCACATCTTGTAATAAAACCTGATAAAATTAGTACGGGAAGATATTATTTTGAGATCTTGAAGCTTTATTATAAGATAACAATGATGCCTCAAAATGTTATTTATATGTTTAAACGTTATGGAATAAAGACAACCTTGAAACTGTCAATTGGGGCAACTCAAATCAGCTGGCAGTATATAAAAAAGATTATTAGAGGAAGAAAAATGAGGGGCTTTTAGTGAAGGTATATTTTATTCAACCAACGCCTTATTTTGAGGGTGAAAAACTGATTAAAAAATCACGTCTATATTTTGTTGGACTTGCTCCCGCAATATTAGCTTCGCTTGTTCCAAATTGCGAATTTGAATGCTGCCTTGAAACAATAGAGGATGTTGATTTTGAAACCGATGCGGATATAATCGCAATATCAGGTATGGGGCATGCTATTATCCGAAGCCTTGATATTGCAAAAGAATTTAAGAAACGTGGAAAAACAGTTGTAATGGGCGGGTATATGGCAAGCCTTATGCCCCAAGAAGCTAAAAAGTATTGTGATAGTGTAATTATTGGTGATGGTGAAATAGCGTTTCCAAAGCTTATTTCAGATTACGAAAATGCCAATTTGCAGGAGTTTTATAATATTCCACTTGAGAATTTGAGTTATCCTCTTCCGAAATATGAGATTTTTAGGGGTAAAAGAATTGGGAATTTTTTGCCTGTCCAAGCAGGAAGAGGTTGTCCAAATTCATGCTCGTTTTGCTCGGTTTATTGCCTGTATAAAAATCACTATATGCGCCGTGAGATATCCGAAGTCATTAGGGACATTATTTATATTAAAAAGTTGGGATATAAGAAGTTTCTTCTTTTGGATGACAATATACTTTCTGATAGGGAGTATATTCTAAACCTTTGTGCAGAGATTGAAAAACTCGGTATGACCTGGCTTTCCCAATGTGAAATTTCAATTGCAGATGATGAGGAAGTATTAAAGGCTGTTGCAAAAAGCGGTTGTGTTTCTCTGTCTTTTGGTATTGAAAGCATCTCCCAGGAGAGCCTCAATACTATGCATAAGTCATGGGCAAAAGTATCAAGATACAAAGAGCAGATGAGAAAAATACAAGCAGCGGGTATAGATGTTTCAACGGAAATGGTTGTTGGTGCAGATGGTGATACAGTTGAAAGTATCCGTAATACTGCAGAATTTATAACAGAAAACAAAATAACTGTTCCACGCTTTTATATTCTGACTCCGATTCCTGGAACAGTTTTTTATGATGAAATGAGAGAGGCTGGAAGACTTATAAGTGAGGATATTTATCAGTTCAACGGGGCTTTTGCAGTTCATAAACCAATGAATATGTCAGCAGAAACACTGACAGAAGAATATTGGAGATTATACAAAGCAGTTTTTTCTCTTACAAGTATCACTAAACGCACGATACTGAGGAAAGATTCTTTTAGTCATCCGTTCAAAAACGTATTTTACTTTTATGTAAATTTATACTACAAATATCAGATTTCCAAAGGAATTACACCAAATATAATATGATTTAAGGGGCGTTAATATTGCAGCTTTCAAAAATTGAATTAAGAGAATACATTGCTTTTATGAAAAAAGTTTATAAAGATGATAACAATTTTAAAGATAATAAGACTGGTGTTATTAATATTGTTTGTAAAAAGAACCGACCATTTTATAAATCTTCATTGCAGGAGATTGTATGTGTTAAGGAAAATGCTAAAATTCTTTGTGCCTGTGTGTTGATAATAAATAGTAAAGCACCTGAATACCTTTGTGTATCATTCTTTGAAGCCCTTTTAGATTGCGACAAAGCCGTCTTAGTATTAATGAATTATGCAGAGGAATTTGGCAGGAAAAATGCTTGCAGTAAAATAGTAGTGGCACTTGATGGACACGTTAACTACAGTGTTGGATTAGGTATGAATACAGCAGTTCCTTCTTTTGGAGAAAGTTATTCGCCCACATATTATCATAAATATTTTAAAAATTTCTCAAAGGTCAAATTCGTAAGCTTTTTTGACGATGCAAATCTGGTCAAAGAGAGAATTGATGAAGATATAAAGAAATTTGAAAAACAAATTAAAAATACATCCATTGAATGTGCTGATTTTGGCAAAGGATTTGTAAAAACAATGGAAAGATACACCGACCTTAATAACAAAATTTTTGGGGGGCATAGGTATTACTATTTCAGAGATTATGATGAAGATGCAGATTTGTTCAGGGATATGTGTCCTTTGTTAGAAAATCACAATCTTATGTTTGCGAAACAAAATGGAGAGGATATTGGCTTTGTTCTGTGGTATCCTGATTACAACGAACTTGTGTCTGTTGGAAAAGGTGCCTCGATTATAACATTTATTAAATATAAGATACTAGCTAAAAGACCTAAAACAGCAAAAGTTATGGAAATAGCGGTTTTACCTAAATACAGACAATTTGGTGTGGTTTTATCTCTTTTTGATGCAGCAATAAGAGTAACATCCAAAAACACAAATAAGATAATGAGCAGCTGGATTTTAGATGAAAATATAAAATCAAAAGCAATAACCTGCCGTTACACAAAGCAGCATTACAAGGAGTATTTTACCTATGAAAAAGAAATTTGAAGGAAAGGTAATTTCTCTTCCTGATAATGAATGGGATAAAAAAGTATCAGCAAATCGTTGGCTATCAAGTGATGTAATTCTATCTACTGTCACAAAAGAACACAAGGTTAAGGCAATAATTCATTCATCGTACTGCGCCTGCGAATATAAGATGAAATTAAATCTGTTTACATTCGGTAAAATTAAAATACAGTTTCCGTTTACAGTTATTGCTCCTCCTGCTTCGGTTGATTGCATAGGATATATTGGTAATGTACAAGATATGATTGATGATTATAGAAATAAAAAAGGTTTGTTTTTAATACTTAATCTTGAGAAAAAGGACACACTAAACATTTCTAAAAACTCGGCAGCGGTTGGAAAAACCCTTTCAAGCTGTATTTTTTTTAACAGCTTTGAGAATTTTGAAAATTATCTATCAAAGCTTCGTAGTTCCTATAGAAGAAGGATTAAAACTGCACTAGAAAAAGGACAAAACTTAAAAGCTTTGCGAATTAACAATGTGGATTTCAATAATGAGATTTATGAGCTATATCTCCAAGTTTTAAAGCACAGTCAATTTCCGCTTGAAACATTGCCCATAACCTTTTTTCAACTATCAAATTGCAATATTGATGTTTTCTATAACGGAAATAAGCCTGTTGCTTTTGTAATGTATTATATAAATAATAGTTTCATGAGCTTTGTTTTAGGTGGAATGAATTATAATTTGAGAGATGCTTTTGATCTTTATTATAATATGCTGCTGCATATGCTAAAGATAGGAATATTTAATAAAGTGAGTACCATTGATTTCGGGCAGACGGCCGAAAATACAAAGTGCAGATTGGGTTGCGGGATTGAAGAAAGATATATGGCTGCTTTTAGCGGAAATAGATTTATAACAAAACTTTTATGTCGATTTGCTCCTCTTCTAGAGTATAATCAAGAAATTGTAAAAAATAATGTTTTTAAATAAATTAAAAAAAATATTATTTATTCCGATATTAATTATATTCAATTGCTTTGTTGAGGAGGAACCAGACTTGGCTAATTTGAGCAACTTTTTTAATATAATAAAAAGAATTTTCAGTTCCTTAAACTCGGAAAAATTGCTGAGAAGGATAAAAATACGTACCAGAACCTCAAGGTGCCAAAGATGTACAAAACTCGCAGCTGATATCAATAATGAAGTTATTTTTATGAAAAAAACCCCTGCTGAAGCTGCTAAAAAATTCATTACCAAGGCTAATGAGATTTTGGCTAAAAATAAAAAGTAATTAAGGCGATTATGAAGATTTAATTACTTCTGAAGAAAGGTACAAATTTTTTCCTCCTGCCTGATAAGCACATGGCCGACTCCTGGCAGAATCCTGACATCTGTACCTGGAAGTACTACAGAAAGACGCGCTGCTGTTTTCTTAGAGTCGAAAAAAACATCCTTATCTCCTGCAATCAGCAGAAACGGCATGGTCAGGCGCTTTAGCTCCTCATCGCTGAAAATTGGTGCCACACCCACATATGGGTTGAAATTGTCACCAATTAATTTGCTGTATTCCAGAGCCTCTTTTGGAATATCGTAATTGCCAAATATCTTTTTTGCCACTTTTTTTCTGCCCCATTTTCCAAGCATCATCATCGGTATCATGTAAAGCAGAAAGGATATTTTTTGAGGAGCGATTCCCAATGGGCACATCAATACAAGCTTTTCCACTTTCTGAGGGTAGATAGTGGCAAATTTCAATAAAACCCATCCACCGAGTGAAATACCTACAAAGAGTGCTTTTGTGATATTCAGGCTCATTAGAACATCGTCCAGCCATTCAGCATATGATGGTGATGACAGCTCATACCGTGTGTCCTGGCTCTTACCAGCTTCTCCAGGTATGTCTATGGCGTACACCCTGAAATGCTTGCTGTATGTAGCTACATCACCAATCCACATGGATGAATTAGAAGTGGATCTATGCAGCAGGATCAATGGTGGCTTTGTTGCCTCACCACAAGCTACTACATAGGTATTGCCATAGCGGGTTTTCAAATTGAGATCTTCGTATGGTACTGGCCATTTCTCCAAAACGGAGTCATACACGGCAAAGATTGCATTTTTTCCACATTCTGATTTAAAAACTGGTTTTTGCTTCATAGTTACCTCTCCCTCCACGTTCTGAATCATTCCTTCAGAAGCCACGCTTCTGCTTCCTGCTTTCCGTCAAAAACGCCGAATTGGCTGCCTCTGTTCGACTCGTTGACCAATTCTCTGAATTTACCCTTTATTTTCATTCCAGTTAGGACTACAACAACCTTCATCCGGTAATTGGCGAATTTTTGCAGCATGTCACCAGCTACACCAGATTTCAGGTTGAAAAATTCTTCAGGCAGAGCGGTTGCATGGACCATTAGTAGGTCTGTGTCCTGCTCCCCGCACAAATAGATCAGTTCCAATACATTCCGTACAGGTTCTTTCTCTTTTTCTGAAGAGAAGAACTCTACATATTTCTTGTTTTCGCGTTCGATAACATTGTAATTCATTTTCTTCTTCACCTCTATCAAACCTTTTTCCATCAGTCCATCCCGCATCCTATTGATCCATTCCAGTTCATTCCTATAGGAAGAAAGCAGATTGTCTGAAATCATATTCCAAAGAAAAGTTTCCTTCGGGCTGCGACAAGGTGATTCAACGCCCCTTCGTATCTTTTCCTGCTGCTGAATAAGCTGCATTTTCACTTCATTTTCATATCTGGACAACAACCCGTTTAATTCTTCTCCGCTCAATTTATCCGCCCAAGCCAGCTGAACTAGGAACGTTTTTTTGAAATCTGGCGCTTCTGGCTTGGAAAGAACCCAGTCTTTCAACTCTGCCAGACCCTGCTCCGTAATCGTATAAACCTTTTTAGACGGAGATCCCTCCTGATGCAGCAGTTCACTTGTTGCAAGGTCTTCGTCCGTAAGCTCGACAAGTGCCTTATATATCTGGTTGTTATTTCCTGACCAATACATTACGGAGGATTCTTCAAATACTTTTTTCAATTCATATCCAGTAGATGGCTTCCAGCTTAATAATCCCAATATGGCATATTTTATCGACAAAATACCACTCCTTTTATCATTATCATATGTTAATAGTAACATATGATAATGATAAAAGTCAACTAGAAATTAAGAACAACGAGTTACAGAGAACACATAAAGCGCTTACGCGTTTTTGTTCATGATGGCTGAATAAGCAAAAGCATATTTGTTAATAATTATAATGGTGATTAAATAATGGATAACAATGCTATAAGCGAGCTTATAAATATAAACGAATCGTTTCTAAAAAGCAAAATAGGCGAGAGTTTTGATATTAAATACAGGCGGTTTAAAATTCCTGCATTCAACCAGGCTGAGGCATTGATTGTATATATCAGTGGCATGATTGATACCAGAGTAATAGATGACAGCATCCTTGAGCCTTTGATGAGGTATACCAAATTACCTGAAAACAAAATCAGTATTAAAAGGCAAAATGGTATTTCATTTCTGGCTGAAAGCGGAGTTTTTACAACCTCGGTTAAAGAAACCGCCCAATGGGATGAATTATGCGATTCTGTTATGGAGGGAGATACTGTTCTTCTTGTCGATAGCTTTGACTCTGCATTGATACTTGGGACAAGGAAATATGAAGGACGTTCTGTAAATGAGGCAGTTACGGAAACAGAAATTAAAGGTCCTCGGGATGCTTTTGTTGAGAACATTCAAGTTAATGCTGCGCTAATCCGTAGGAGGATTAAAGATTACGGACTGCGTTTTGATAACATGAAAATAGGCAGAAGGACAAAAACGGTTGTATCGGTTGCTTATATAAGAGGTCTAGTAAATGACTCTTTACTTAAGGAAGTTAAAACTAGGCTTGGGAGAATAGATGTAGATGGAATAGTGTCGAGTGAGAATATAGAAGAACTAATTGATGATGCAACGTTTTCCATATTCCCAAAGATGGGAAGTACAGAAAGGCCTGATAAAGCCAGCTCATCACTATTGGAGGGACGTGTGGTCATACTAGTCGATAACAGTCCGTTTGCTATCATTGTTCCATTCGTTTTTTGGGGATTTTTGCAAACCGCAGGTGACTATTATGAACGATACTTTTTTGGTACAATGATGCGATGGATACGGATGTTTGCTGTTTTTCTAAGCATATCAGCATCTTCCATATATGTACTTCTCACTTCCTATCACCAAGAAATGCTCCCCACAGCACTTGCGCTTAAAATAGCATCAGGAAGGAATGGAGTGCCTTTTCCCGCAGTTATTGAGGCTTTTTTAATGGAGATTATACTAGAAATCATGAAGGAAGCTGGATTGAGGCTGCCGAAACCAATGGGTCAGGCAGTAAGTATTGTGGGTACACTTGTAGTTGGTCAGGCGGCTGTGCAGGCAGGTCTTGTAAGTCCTTTCCTCGTCATAGTGGTGGCTGTTGCTGCGGTATCGTTGTTTGCCATACCATCCTACAGCCTTAGTAATACCTTCCGTTTTGTAAGGTTTCCTATACTTCTTGCATCTGCATCATTAGGGTTGTTCGGGTATTTGGCTGGGATTATTGTGGTGCTGCTTCACATGATGTCGCTAAGGTCATTCGGCACAGCTTATCTTGCACCAGTAATACCTTTTAATAGAAGTGACAATAATGATGTGTTTATAAAGGCCCCATGGTGGAAGCTTTCCAAAAGGCCAGCGTTTGTCAGGCCGAAAGATAAAATTAGGCAGGCAGCCAATCAAAAGCCTAAGCCCCCTAACAAAAATAAACAATAAGGATGAAGGGCTATGAAAAAAATCAGAATAATACTTGTGATATTTGTTTTATTAAATATTATACCATTAAGCGGCTGCTGGGACATGCGTGAAATTAACGAAATAGGTCTGGTTACGGCGGTTGCTATTGACAAAGGTTCTGGAGAAAACAAGTATTCTGTAACTGTCCAGTTAGCCAATCCCACCAGTGAAAATTCAAGCGGAAGTGAGAGCAAAGCTAAGAGCATGGTTTGGATTGGTTCACAAGAAGGGGCATCTCTGTTTGATGCTACAAGGGAACTCGTGAAGATTTCTTCGCGAAGGATTATGTGGGCGCACAATAATGTTGTGATTATAGGTGAGTCACTGGCAAAGGAAGGTATTATTCCAGTGGTAGACTATTTTTCACATAATCCAGAGTTAAGAATGAAGGCTGCTGTTGTTATAGCAAAAGGCGATGCTAAGGATTACCTTGTTTCAAAAATAGGTATGGAAAACCCTTCGGGGATAGCTTTTGTTTTGCTAGAGAGCTACATGCAAATAACTGCTGAAACAGTCCAATCACGTATGATTGATGTAACCTCGACACTAAAAAGTGAGTATGGAAATCCTATGATATCTGAAGTAAACATTACGAAGAGTGCCATGCTCTCTGAAAGCGACAAACAAGCCAATGAAAAATATACTGAAACCATTGCATTGGAAGGAACAGCGGTGTTTAAGAAAGATAAAATGGTAGGGGAGCTAACACCAGAAGAGAGTCGCGGGATTGCATGGGTTTTAAATCAAACACATAATACCGTGGTTGCTGTAATCGATTCTGAGCATGACAATAAAAGTATAGCTGTGGAAACGGAAGGGGTCAAGGCAAAGATATACTCACAGTTGGTGGGTGGGATTCCAAGGATTTCAGTCCATATAACTGGAACTGGAGATATTGTTGAAGAGGATGGGAATACAAATGAGACCATTAATGAAATGAAAGATAATATTACACGCCTTTTAAACAAAAGGATTGAGGAGGAAGTAAAAAGAAGCATGAAAACAGTTCAGAAAAGGCTCGGGATAGATTGCTTAGGGTTTGCTGACATAGTTCATAAACAGAACAACAAGGAGTGGCATGAGGGACTTGACAAAAGTTGGCGGGAAGTTTTTCCAAAGGTACCTGTAACAGTTTCTGTAGATATAGATATTAGGAATAGTACGTTAAATCAAGAGCCTATGAAGGTTTATTAGAGAGGGGATGGTTTATTGACAGTAGCTAAGATTGACAGGATGCAGTATTTTTTTCTCATACCTAATCTGCTTTTTTGCAAAGCAATAGGAATTACTGCTGGAGTAATGGTAAGGAAGCTCGGAGCCGATACTTGGTTGTCCATGAGTATAGGCTTTGTGATAGGTATTTGTATTATGCTTTTGACGGTGCAACTGTGCTCAAGATTTCCAGACAAGACAATCATACAGATATCTCAGGAGCTTCTTGGAAGTTTTGTGGGAAGTAGTATAGCTATAATATTGATATTGTTTTTCATTATAGCCTTTGGGACCTCTGCTAACGTTATGACACTCCATCTTACTGAATACTTTCTGCCTGAAACACCATTTTTAGTGATCTGCATCCTTTATGTACTGCTTTGTGCTTATGGTGTGTTCTTGGGAGTGGAAGTGGTAGTAAGATTCTCAACTGTTGGTTTCATTATGCTCGTACTGATAACCCTTACCATGGTTACAGGAACAGTTGAAGATTTGAAGACAATAAATTTGTTTCCACTAATGGAAAATGGACTGCTTGCAGATACAGCTGGGAGTTTATACTTATTTGGAGACATATCGATAGCTGTTCTTGCTGTTGGGTTTCTATACCCAATGCTAAACAAAAAGAAGAAGGTGGGCAGAATTTCTTTTTGGTCAATGCTGGTTGGTGCATGCCTTGTTGTTATTTGGCCACTTTACGAGACTATGGTTTTAGGACCTGAGTTAATGAAACAGTATGTGGTAGTCTGTATGCAGCAAATCAGGTGTGCTCAGCTTACAAAATATTTGCCTAGATATGAGCTTATTATGGTTAGCTTTTTCACTTTTACTGTGCTTGTTCAGTCGGTTGCAATGTTTCATTGCGCAAAACACAGCATAAAGCAGATTACAGGGATTAAAAGAGATTGGATTATGATATTGCCGCTTACCATAGTATTAATTCTTATCACCTACTTTATGGCAAGGGATCATAATGATTTTATTAATTTCTTGTCTTTCCCTTATGCTCAGATTAGTGCAATACTTGGAATAGGTATTCCGATTATTCTATACATAACAGCTTTGGTTAGGGGAAAGCTTAAAAAGAAGAAAAAGGTCGAGGTGTAAGATTAATGTATTAAATATAGTATTAAATATAATCGCTTGGAGGAAGTTTTTGATGATCAAAAAATATGGTTTTTTATTATTTACAGGTATCTTTGTTATCTCTTTGACTTTGATTTTCGGTCAAAGCTATTTTAAGAAAAATATCAGCAAGGAGTCTGGACGGTTTAATATAGACCTTAATTCAGACCATGCAATGTTAAACCCAATTCCTGTGGAATACGACATACAAAACGAGAATGTTGAAGCTCTACAGAATCATACAGGTAAAATGTCTATTTTAACAGGAAACGGCTCGCGTATAAGTAACTCTGGAAACCAGCCTATATGGCTGGCTGTAAAAGCGGTTGGGGTGGAGGGGGTAAAGGTTTTGTCACACCTTCCCTACTTTCAAGGAAGCCTTGAATACAGTGCAAAGCCTTTGATGCCTGGTGAAGTTCTTGATGTTAATGTAAATATTGATTTATCTAATGAGGCATTATACAGTTACATTGTTGGAAAAGGAAGTCTAGAATTTTATGATTACAAGAGGAATCAAAAGTTAGGAGTAATACCTATTAAAGTTATAAACTCAAAACCTCAAAAAAGTTGCTGCGGTATGGAAAAATAATCTTTACGCACACAAAAAAATAAAAAAATTTTACATAGTATGTACTAAAAATTTAAATTAAGTTGAATATCTATTATATGGGAGTGGATTGATTGCTAAGGTATATTAGAAAAAACAGCAATTTGAATGAAAATAACAATAATTTATCAGAAATTATAGATAAAATAAAAAGCGGTGACAATGAATTAAGAGATAAGTTTATTGAAGATTACAAGCCGTTTATTTTAAGCTGTGCATCAAAAGCAATGAAGAAATATTTAGAGGTAGAAAACAGTGAAGAATTCAGTATTGCAATGATAGCATTTAATGAAGCAATTAATTACTTTGATAAAAGCAGGAAAAGTCATTTTCTTAGTTTTTCCGAATTAGTAATAAAGAGAAGGCTTATTAATTATAGAAAAGTGGAAAGTAAAAACTCCAATATTTATCCATTTTCTTATTTTGGTGAGAATGAGGATAACAATTTAGAATCATCAATGACAGAAGAGTGCATCAAGCTTAACTTTACCCAGTTTGAGGCGAGGGAGGAAATAATTGTATTCACCCAAAGATTAGGGGAGTTTGGAATAACATTGAACGATTTAATAAAAAAATCCCCTAAACATAACGACTCGAAGAAAATGATGATTGAAATTGCACGAATAATCGCTGAAAATGATTATTTGTATGAAAAATTGATTAGAAAAATGCGTATACCAATGCCAGAACTGATATCTCATATTAAGGTAAACAAGAGAACAGTAGAAAGAAATAAAAAGTATATAATCGCAGCCTGTATTGTACTTAGAAGCGATTTAGATATAATAAAAGAATTTCTGAAAGATTAGTTAGATTAATATTGTATTTAATATAGAAAGGGGAGTGAATGGCTTGAAAGAGAATGGAATCATATTGGAAATTAGAAAGAACGAAGCTGTTGTTGTCAATAATAGGGGGCAATATAAAAGGATAAAAAGAGTCAGTGGAATGTTCCTAGGACAGATGGTTAATTACAACGACAAAGCAATAGTTTCAAGTAAAGCATATAGATATATCACAGCTGTATCTGGCGTTGCGGCTCTTTTGGTTTTTATGGTTTTTTCAAGTGTATTCTTTATGAATAGCCAACCTAAGATATTTGCATATATTGATATTGATATAAACCCAAGCATGGAGTTTTCTATAGATGAGAATGAGCGGGTAATAAATCTTGAACCTTTGAATTTAGATGCTGAGAAAATAACTGATTCATTAGACTTAGAAGGTATAAATATAAATAGCGCTGTTTCAATGGTTATTGAAAAATTGGAGGAGAAAGGTTTTATAGCTCCTCAAAAAAAGAATTTGATTCTAATATCATCCTCTTCAATAAACAAAAGCGGATTGTCAAAGGTTCAAATAGATAGCAATAATTCTAAACTAAATAAAACAGTTATTGCGCTTAAGGAGTCAATATTGAAAAAGAAGAGAGGAACAGTATCCGTAAAGACTATTAACCTTCCTACGGAAGTAAAAAGATCGGCAAAAGCTAATAAAATTTCCATTGGAAGATATGTACTTTATAATAATGCAGTAAAAAATGGTATTAAAATCACTCAGGATGAAGCAAAGAGCATCCCGTTGAAAGAACTGATAGAAAAAACAACAGATAAGGATAATCTTGAATTAGCAGCAAAAGAGAATAGGAGCCAAAAAACACCAGTAAATAAACAAGAGGCCAAAGACAACATGTCTAATATTCTCAATATATGGGATGAAAATAAAGAAGACTCGAAAGAAGACTCTAAAGAAGAAAATGAAAATAACATTGCTGACGAAAAACTGAAACCAGTTGATGAAGTTAGGAAGTCTGATGACAAAAAGCTAGAAGCAGTTAATAAAGACAAGAAAACTGACAAAAAGCTAGAACAAGTTAATGAGGATAGGAAAACTGATGACAAAAAGCTAGAATCAGTTAATGAAGATAGGAAAACTGATGACAAAAAGCAGGAAGCAGTTAATGATGATAGTAAAACTGATGATAAAAAGCCAAAAATAGTTAATGAAGATATAAAATCCGAGCAAAAAGAGCTAAAAGTAGCTGATGAAAATAGGAAATCTGATGACGAAAAGTCAAAACTGGCTGATCAAGATAGGAAGAATGTCGAAGAGGATAAAAAAGATAAAAAATCTGAACATAATGACTCGAAAAGCAAAGAAAAAGCAGAGCAAAGCGAAAAAGAGAATACTGATGTTTCAATAAATAATGAAAAAATTGATGAAAAGAATGATGAAAAAAATGACGAGTCTTTAAAACCAAAACATGAAGATAAAGATAACATAGCTGATAAGCAGAATTCAAAACCAGCTCCAAAACTGGAACCAAAGCCAACTTCAAAGCTAAAGACTGAAGAGACTTCGATAGGAGATAAAAGTTAAAGTTTAATAATATCTGTCAATTCCCTCTTCCTATATATTGGAAAAGCTGAAGAAAACTTTTCAGCTTTTCTTTTTTTGGATTTATTAATTTTATCACTAAATTTTCTTTCACAGCGACATAAAATAAATCTTTTGTTGAATTACTATAACAAAGGATTTTTTTAATGTCTATGAAATTATGGTGACCATAATTTCTAACGACAAATTACAGAGAACACAAAAGCCGCTTTGCGGTTTTGTTCTAGTGGGGGAGTTTTTATGAAGGTACTAATAACAGGAGGATACGGTTTTATAGGTTCTCATGCAGTGGATCGTTTTTATAAAGAGGGATGTGAGGTTTTTATTATAGATAACCTTTCTACTGGAAATAAGGATAATGTAAAAGGCAAACATAGGGCTTACTGCATTGATGTAACCGATGAAAAATGCGAAGAAATATTTAAAACAAATATGTTTGACGTTGTTATCCATTTTGCAGCTCAAATAGATGTTAAAACTTCTGTTGAAAAACCTGCTCTCGATACTAGGTCCAATATTCTAGGATTGGTAAATATGCTTGATTTATCTTCTAAATATGGAGTGAAAAAGTTTGTGTTTGCTTCTTCTGCAGCAGTTTATGGTGAGGCAGATCAAGTTCCTTTAAGTGAAAACTTAGAGTGTATACCTCTTTCTCCATATGGAATAAACAAATTTTCTGGAGAGTTTTATTGTAAAAAGTGGAACGAAATATATGGACTTAACACTGTATGTTTCAGGTTTTCAAATGTTTATGGGCCTAGGCAGGGTACAAAAGGTGAGGGCGGAGTTATCTCGATTTTTGTAGAAAAGCTTATAAGAGGTGAAAATCTTACTGTTTATGGAGACGGTCTTCAAACAAGAGATTTTATATATGTAGAAGATTTGGTTGATGCAATATTCAAAGCATCAAATACTGAATGTGGAGGCGTTTATAATTTATCCACAAATACAGAGATAAGCCTAAAGAAATTGATTGCAGTTATTAATAAATATAAAGAAGTTAGGGAAGTATTATATCTTGAGACTAGAAAGGGAGATATTGCGAGATCAAGCCTTGACAATACAAGAATAAAAAAGGCCTTAAACTGGGAACCCAAATATTCTTTTGAACAAGGACTTGGCAGGACTATCAAATGGTTTATGGAGTATGACAGTCAAAAGAAAGTTTCTGATATTGGTAGGTTTGATAATTTGAAGAAAAGACTTCATTTACTATTACCTTACATTGAAAATGTAGGAGTATTTCTAATTGTTGCTGTTCTAACAGGTCTTACATCAAGCACCATTTCAAATTCCAATGTTTTTTCAATTGATTTCAGACTTTTGTATATATTGATATTTGGTGTTGCATACGGGATGAGACAGGCTTTGATCTCAGCAACCCTTTCATCACTTCTATTTATGTACATATTTCTATCAAACAATAACTATGATTTTTTGTTATTTATGATAAGGCAGAATAATATTCTGCAAATAGCGTCTTATATCTTTATTGGTATAGTAGCGGGTTATTTCGCAGGAAAGAGTGCAAGAGAAATAAGCAGGAAAAATGCCGCTTTGGAAAACACCAGAGAAAAACTGGACTTCGTACAAAGGGTATATAATGAAACGTTAAATACAAAAAATCAAATGCTTAACCAGATAAGAAACTCTGAAAACAGTCTGGGTAAAATGCATTATATGCTTAAGAAGCTTGATTCCATGGGCTTGAGTGACATTTTTACATCCTCTGTTGAACTTATTGAACAAGTAATGAAAACAGAAGAGGTATCAATATATTCTTTGGATAATGAAGGTTCTGTACTAAGGCTTCAAGCGTACTCAAAATCCATGGAAGGTAATTTGCCTGAAAGTATTGAAATAAACCAAAAGTCAAAATATAAAGAAGTAATAATTTCAAAGCGTATTTTAGTTAATAAAAAATTAAATGCAAATTATCCCTGGATGATGGCACCTATTATTTACAAAGGCGAGACTAGGGCATTAATTTCTATTCACAGCATGAGTTTTGAAAAGATTTTAACTCATAATGAAAATCTTTTTAGAATTGTTGCCGATTTGGTTTCACGTTCATTTACCCTAGCAATTGATAATAAAGCTCAAAAATACCAAAATTCTGAGCTGGATGAATCTCAAAGTTATTCTAGTGAATTAATTGCAGCTCTAAAGCTTACATCATAAATTATTTAGATTTAAAGGTGGTAAAAGTATGATTCTGATGTTATTTATTATTTATGCACTCTTGAGTATGCTATATATAAAAATATTCAAAAGTGATAGTAGGGAAGAGACAATACTAAAAGTAATCATTGTTTTAACAATGCCTTTTATCGGATTCCTTTTCTTGCTGATAACTGGTCAATTTGGAAATAAAACAAGAGCATGGGAATACTCAAAAATAGACCATTCCGATTATGGTGAACATAATAAAAGTGTGATTATGCCAGATACATCAAATTATGAGAAGGAGATAAACGTTGTACCTGTTGAAGAGGCCCTGATTATAAACGAAAACAGTGTAAAACGAGTTTTGATTATAGATATTTTAAAAGAAGATGCGGAAAAGTATATAGGAATACTTCAAAAAGCCTTAACTGATGAAGACACCGAGACCTCACATTATGCGGCTACAGCAATAGCTCAAATAAGGCAGCAGTTTAATACTGCCATACAGGACTTGAATGAAAAGTATTGGCAAGATAAGACAAATGTTGAAATTATGATTAGATATTCTGATGTTTTAAAGAAATATCTGGACAGCGGTCTTCTAGATTCCAAAAGTTATCAAAATAAACTTGTTGTATATTCCGAAGTTCTTGGGAAACTAATAGAAAATCATACTCCTAAAGAAAAATACTTTGTTTATAAGATTAACTGTGAATTAGACATGGGCAATACAAAGGAGGCTTCTTTATATTGCAGGAAATTCAAAGATGTATACCCAAGCTCAGAGAATGTTTATTTATCATACCTGAAGTTGTTTTACAATACACACAGTTATAAGAGTATAGTTGACCTGATACACAAATTAAAGAACTCTCCCGTTAAAATATCGGGCGACTTGCTTAAAAGTGTCAGGTTTTGGTCATAGGTGGATAAAATGAGGGATAGAAATATAATTTTTGTATTAATAGCAGTAATCTTTTTGGCAGGAATATTCGTTCAATTTTTAAGATCTGACATAATCTTTTTAATGAATGAGAAGACTGAGGCAGTTAAAGTTTTTAATAATTTTAAAACTGAATCCTCAAATAAAGGATTTATTTCAAATGAAAGATATATGTTGATTTATGACGAAAGTGAACCGAACAGCACATTGATTAAGGAGAATATTGCTAGGACATTTGAATACATGAAAAAAAGGCTGGATGTAGTCGACATTAAAGATTTTAAAGGCTTAAAGGATAGCTATAGAAATGTAATCATAGCCTTTGAAGCATTGAATAAATTTCCTTCAGTAAATGAAATTTTAAGTTTTGCAAATTCTGGAGGAAAAATTTTATTTGCTGAGAGAGCTCTTGATAATGAAGGATTTTTCAGAATATCTGGCGATTTAGGAATTGAAGAAACAAAATCTATGGTTATTTTGAAAGGTATATCTCTAAAATCCAACGTGCTTATAAAGGCTAAGGGCTTCTCAATAAAAGGCGATTTCATGGTTAATTCTTCTCTCGATGTAAAACTTAAAAGTAGATGCAATCTTTTGGCAGTATCGGAAGAAAATAAACCCCTTTTATGGGACATACCATATGGTAATGGAAAGATTATGTTTTTCAATGGGAGCACCTTGAACACAAAGAACAGTAGAGGCATGATCATTGGGATGCTAGGTATTTTGAATGAAGAGTTTATTTATCCAGTTATAAATATCAAAGTCACATTCATAGATGATTTTCCAGCCCCATTTCCATCAGGAATAAATGAAAAAATTTATAATGAGTACAAAGTTGATACTCCTGACTTTTACAGGTATATATGGTGGCCTGATATACTTAAAGGAGCGAAAAACTATAATCTAAAATATACTGGTATGGTTATAGAGCAATACAATCGGCTTGTAAATGGGCCTTTTGAGAAGGCTTCAAAGGATCAGAAAATCAGCTTTCTTGAATACGGTCGAGAGCTGGTAAAAAGCGGAGGAGAAATAGGTATCCATGGGTATAATCATCAGCCGCTTGCCTTAGATGGTCATATAAAGGAAGACTTAGGTTATAAGCCATGGAATAGAGAATCTGATATGTTTGATTCAATAAATGAGGTTAATAAATACGCAAGAGGAGTATTTCCAGGGTATGACTTCACTAGCTATGTTCCTCCCTCAAACATACTGAGCTATGAGGGAAGAAGCGCTATATTAAAGGCTATGCCAAAGCTCAAAGTATTATCCTCGGTTTATGCAAATAATGATTATGGAGACGCTTATGAACAGGAGTTTTCCATAAGTAAGGACGGAATCACGGAGTTGCCTCGTATTACTTTTGGATATGAAGTAAACTCAGAAGTATTATGGGATGCATACAATGGACTAACCTCGCTTGGGGTATTTTCTCACTTTATTCACCCCGACGATGTTTTGGATTCAAAGAGAAACCACGGAAAGTCATGGAAAGAAATGAATGTAGAGTATTCTTCGCTAATTAAGCTTGTAAAAGACGATTTCGGTTGGGTAAGACCGTTTACAGCAACTGAGGGTGCAATAGAACTTTTAAAGTTCGATAGGTGTTATCCGAATTTTAATTTTAACAATGGTCAAATTTCAGGTGAGTGCAAAAACTTCTCAAAGGATCAATATTTTATTTTGAGGACAAAGAAAAATCCAACCAAGTTTAAAAACTGCAGCACATATAAAATTGATGAAGGAGTTTATTTGGTATGTGCCCAAAAGCCAGACTTTTCAATACGATAAGGTTGATGATAAAATGAAAATATGTTTGATTGCCGAAGGAAGCTATCCTTATATAACAGGCGGTGTTTCGAGCTGGATGCAGATGTTAATTAGCAATATGCCAGAACATGAATTTATAATCTATGCAATTGGTGCAGAATCAAAAAGCAGGGGTAAATTCGCCTATAAACTGCCTGACAATGTGACTTGTGTAAAGGAAGTTTTTCTTGACAGCGTTAGTAGCACTAGTAAACAAAAATCTATTAAGCATGCATTAAAGACACAGCATTTTGAAGCAATAAAGTCACTTATAACGGGTAGGGACTTTGATTGGAAGGATTTGTTTTCTATTTTTTCAGAAAACAGAATTTTGGATATTAATCAATTTTTTAAATGTAAGGAATTCTTTAATGCAGTTGTTGAAGCTTATACCGATAAGTATTCTGGGATACCTTTTTTAAAGTTTTTCTGGAATGCAAGGTCAATGATGTTTACATTGTTTTGTGCATGTCTAGGAAATTATGGTTCCCATAATTTCTTACGACCAGTTACAGAGGACACAAAAAGCGCTTCGCGTTTTTGTGCAATTACTGAAAAGTTCCCAGAAGCGGACCTATATCATAGTGTTTCAACTGGTTATGCAGGAATTATAGGAAGTATTGCAAAATATGTTTTTAAAAAGCCTTTTATAATAACCGAGCATGGTATTTATACAAGGGAAAGAGAAGAGGATATTATAAAGTCAAAGTGGATTGATGGCAATTTAAAAGATATGTGGATAAACTTTTTTTACAGGTTGTCCAAATGTGCCTATGAGAGTGCAGACAAGGTTATAACGCTTTTTGAAAGGAACAGGGAGTTTCAGATTGAGCTTGGCTGTGAAGAAGCTAAAACGTGTATAATACCAAACGGTGTTGATGTAAATAAATTTAAGGATATTACAAAAAGGGATCATAATGATAAGGCAATTAATATAGGTGCAGTAGTGCGGTTAACACCTATTAAGGATATAAAAACAATGATACAGAGCTTCGCCCTGGTTAAAGAAGAAGTTAAAAATTCGGTTTTATATATAATGGGGCCTTGGGATGAGGATGAAGATTATTTCAGGGAGTGTAAGGAACTTATTGCTGCGAATAACATAAAGGATATAATTTTTACTGGGAGGGTGAATGTAAAAGAGTATATCGGTAAAATGGACATGCTTTTGTTGACGAGTATCAGTGAGGGCCAGCCTCTAGCAATACTTGAAGGAATGGCATGCAGTAAGCCTTTCATTTCAACAAATGTGGGAAGCTGCAAAGAGCTTTTATACGGTATAAATGACAGTTATGGATTGGCGGGAGTTGTAGTTCCAGTAATGAATTATGAGATGATTGCAGAAAAAATTGTTACGTTATGCAAAAACGAGGCTTTAAGATTTGAAATGGGCAGAAATGCTTTCATGAGGGTTTCAAACATATATACTGAAGAACAGTTTATTAAAGGATATAAAGAATTGTACAGCTTTTTTAGGGGTGAATAATTAATGGCGGGTATAGGTTTTGAGTTAAGGAAGCTATTTGTAAAAAGAGGGATAATATACAGCATACGAGCATATTTCTTTTCAACAATTGTAACAGCGGGCCCAATGATTTTGTGTATTGCCATGATAACTGTTTTGCAGCTTTTATTGTCGGTTTTAAATGTTTCATTTCAGGAAAAACAAATGTTTATTGCATCCACAATATATTCATTTATATTTTCACAAATTATTTCAGGTTCATTTTCTTTGGTTATTTCAAGGTATGTATCTGATAAAATATATTCAAGGAGGGCTGATGAAATAATACCTTCTTTGTATGGCAGCCTCTGCATCTGTTTGATTTTGGGAGGTGTATCTGGAGCTTTATTTTATGGACTGTCACCAATATCCTTTAAAATCAAATCAGTATCATACATACTGTATATTTTGTTAATAATGGTCTGGATTCAAGCAGTATATTTATCTGCCATGAAAGATTTTAAAAGAATCATAAAGGGCTTTTTATACGGGATTTCAATGATTGTAATCTCATCTTTTTACTGGCTTAAGTTTCATAAGGGAGATGAAGCATTTGGATTACTTCTTTCAATGGATATAGGATTTTTCATAATTGCCGTTTCATTTTTTACATATCTGAAAAATTCGGCTGATGGGAACAACAAAGGGTATTTTCATCTGGTGAAATATCTAGATAAGGTCCCTTCCCTATTATTTATAGGTGTATTTTATAATATTGCTATATATGCACATAACTTCTTGTTCTGGATTAACGGTTTGGGAGTTACTGTGGGTAATACCTATGTTTACGCACCATTATACGATGTTCCCACGTTTTATGCATTCTTAGCAACTATTCCAACAATGGTGTTTTTCACGGTAGAAATGGAAACTTCTTTTTATACAAGGTACAAAGCATATTATTCCTCTTTGTCGGAAGACGGGGATTACGAATCCATAAAGTCAGCAGGTGAAATTATGATAAAGACTTTATGGGAAGGACTAAGGAAAATAACAGGATTTCAGATTGTTGTGTCATTTTTGGTTATCTTCTGTGGTACATTCATAATGCCGAGGGTTGGTATTACTCAGTCATCAATTGATATATTTTATATATTGGTATTAGGTGCGAGTGTGAGCTCTATCATGCTTATTGTAATGATTATATTGTTATATTTTGAAAACAGGAGGGATGCATTAATTACATCAGGTATATTTTTTATATCTAATATAATTTTTACTCAGGTAACAATTATGCTAGGTATGAATTTTTATGGCTTTGGGTATTTTCTATCAAGCCTGGTATCACTGGTTTTTGCTTTGCTTAGGCTGAATTCCTTTTTAAAGGACCTAGATTACCATACCATATGTACCCAACAGGGATTGGTGGATGGTGAAAATAAAATGTTTTCAAAGCTTATTGATAAATTTTACAAATTATAGAAAAGGAGCGTTTGAAATGAATAAGTTTTACATGAGAATTATTATAACAATTTTAATTATATCTGTTATGTTTCAAGTATCGGGTACATTTGCTTCGGAAACTGTACAAAGTAATACTTCTCTGGCCGATAGTGCGAAGACTGTTATTCTTAAAGTCGGAAGCCAGATAGCTGTTGTTGATAATATTAAAATGCAGATAGATCAGGATGATCCAAGAATCAGGACTGTAATCAAAAACAACAGGACACTTGTACCTGTAAGCTTTATTTCCAGGTGTTTCGGTGCAGATGTCAAATGGGATGGTGCTAAAGCCACTGTATCCATAACTATTAACGGGAGAGAAGCAAAGTTTAGACCTGGAAGCAAAATAATGACATTAAACGGAAGAGAAATCAAAATGGATGTAGCAGCAGGAATTTATTACGGAAGGCTTTATATACCGCTTGGAAGTCTGTCTGTAGATGTTCTTGATAAAAGTGTATTCTTTGATAAGGGATTTATTGTTTTAACAGAAAATATCAGCAATTCATACAGGGATAAGAGGGTAAATAGCTATATGATTTATTACGGCACACTTGGCAAAAATGAGATAGAGGTTGCCAAGACATATCCTCTGGTTATTATTTATCCAACTGATAAAGACATTACAAGAGAAAAGGTACGAGAGATTCAACAGGGTGTAAACAAAGGAGATCCAAATGACGATGTACGGGTTTTGGCTTATATATCAGTAGGCGAAGACTTGAGGACTCATGGAAAAACATATGACGAAATGCTGAAAGACCCACGATTTACAGGTGACGGAACTGGCCCTAGGGTTGACCCAAGAGGTCCAAAGCCTCAAGGCACTAATGACCTTTCGGGAATTGACCCGCTGGGTAAGAAGTCTTCAGGGGGAAAAGGTTTTGCTTCATGGTACCTAGACGACAATAATTTTGACGGAAAGCCAGACTGGAATCCCAATTTTAATGTTGCTTATGTAAACGCAGGAGATCCAAAATGGTTTGAAGCGGTAAACAATATGACTATTGATGGACCTGATGGATATGCAGGACTAAAAGAAATACTCACAGACAAATTTGGCCGTGGACTCGGATGCGATGGGGTTTTCATGGACACAGTAGAAACCTGTGCACCAAACTCGTTTACTGATGATAAAAGTGTGGATAAAGCCAAATTCGAATGGACTGCTCCAGGATTTTCCGATTTCATTAAGAGGCTAAAAGATACTTACCCAGATAAACTTGCTTTACAGAACAGGGCATTTTTCTTTTTTGATCCAGCATATCCGCATTACAAGTATTCTCCTGGCAAGTACCTAGACTACGTGTTTTATGAGAGCTACAAATTGAATTCAAATAAGGATGTGCTATTCAGTGAGGATGGCTTTAAGGAAAGCAAATACAATATTTTGCCTAAACTGATGGCGGAAGCTGGCAGATACAATTTTCAGGTATTATCCCTTGATTATGCTGAAGGGCCTAAACATAAGATTTCTTTGGAAACATTAAAAGGAAATTCAAAATTGGGGTATCAAGCTTTGATTGATGATATAAATGAAGCTCAAAATATTGCTGGCTTCAGGCACTATATTTCGAATGCTGACATATCGCTTGTAAATAATTTTGTAAGGGATCATTCCGAAAAAACTGATAACAAACCGCCAAGATGGACTAGTACATTCTGTGACAAAAATGAAACCTGGCCGCCAGCTGAGCCTACTAAGAGAATTGGGATTCAGCAGGTAAAGCCCGGAAGCGGTATGGTGACGGTCAGATGGGATGTAGCCCTCGATATAAGTGGGGTTGGATATGCAGTGTATTATCAGACCAAGCCTTTTGACGTAAAGAATGACCCAAATTTATTATCGGCAACAAGAAAAGTGGTGGTTCCTGAAATAGGAGAAGGCTATGAATCAGGTACAGGTGATCGAGTTTACCCTTATCAGGCCACTATTAAAGGACTTAAACCTGGTGTTAAATACTACTTTGCAATTCGTGCATTTGACCTATCACCTATGTCAAATGAGGAGAGAAATAACGTTTTTCTTTCAACCATCCCTGTAGAATAGGAAAATTTGATTTAAGTTGATTTGTTTGGAGAGATGATGTAATGGAAATGGTCGACAGAAAAAAAATAATACCGCTTCTGATATTTATAGCAATATGCTTAATTACGCTTATAACCTGTATTTTAATCAGTTATGAAAAATCTTCTGAGAAGGAGATTTTTAAAGGTGAAACATCAGGTACTAGAACTCTTAATGATATGCAGTTAAAAGACAACAGCAAAGTATATTTGAAGGATAAGGACGACAGTGTTGTGGATCTGTATGTTACAGTGAAAAACCGTGCTGTAAATGAAAGAGATTATACTTTAGATGATGTAAATGGTGATGAGGAGACTGAAGATGGTCAGAAACCGTCTGTGGAAGTAATAATGCAGGAAGGAACTGAAGATGGTCCTCAGCTAGGCTTGTTCGGCTATGGTCTCCAAAAGTCAAACGGTGTGATGGAATTAAGGGGAATGTCTTCAAAAGGAGGATTTCAAAAGTGCTATGCCATAACGCTTTTTAATAATTCTGGTCTATGGAATGGGCAGAGGAAAATTAACCTTAATAAACATGAGTCTGATATTACAAGAGTGCGGAACAAGCTATGTTTTGACTACTTTAAGATGATACCAGATATCACAAGCTGCCGTACTCAATTTGTGCATCTTAAAGTAAAAGATTTATCTGGTAATAAAGATGATATAGGATTCGTTGATTATGGGCTTTATACTCATGTAGAGCAAATCAACAAACAATATCTTAAAAAACATGGTCTTGATCCTAATGGGCAGCTATATAAAGCCATGAATTTTGAGTTTTACAGGTATGAGGATGAAATAAAGAATAGTGACGATCCTTCATATGACAAAAAAGGATTTGAAAGCAGATTGGAGATAAAGGGTAAAGAGGATCACTTAAAGCTTATTGGGATGTTGGAAGATTTAAATGATGATACAAATGATATAAATGAAGTAATAAAAAAGCATTTCAACAGGGATAATTATCTTACTTGGCTAGCATCTAACATTTTGATGGATAATGTTGACACGTATACACAGAATTTTTTCCTTTACAGTCCTCTTAATTCGGATGTATGGTACTTCCTGCCCTGGGACTACGACGGTTCATTTGGCTTTTATGAACAGTCTGGTAAGATGGTTACAAAGCGTTCGCCGTGGGAGACAGGGGCATCTAACTATTGGAGCACTGTTTTATATCGAAGGTTTATGAAAGATTCTGAGAATGTTAAACAACTTACTGAAAAGGTAAAATCCCTTTCAAAAATAATCAACAGGGCAAATACAGGTAAATTACTTGGCAAATATTTTAATGTGATTAATAAGTTTGTGCGTAATATGCCTGATATTCAGTATCTTCCTGGAACTACCGATGATTTAGAATATGAGTATAAAAGACTTTTAGAGATTCCAGAAAAGAATCTCGAACGTTATTTTATAAGCCTAGAAGTTCCTATGCCGTTTTATATGGGAGAACCAGAATTGAAGTCGGACAAATATCAATTCAAATGGGAGCCTTCCTATGATCTTGGTGGAAGCAAACTGACATACCTTTTGGAAGTATGCACGAACCCAGATTTTTTAGAAGATTATTTTGCAATAGACGGTCTTTCAGATACTACATACAGCATTGAAAAACCACCAAGCGGAAAATACTATTGGAGGGTTGTTGCAATTAACGAGAAGGGAAAGGAACAAGTAGCGTTTGAAGATTATGTGGACGAATTGGATAACAGCAAAATATATTTCGGAACCAAGACTTTTATAGTCAAGTAAGTTTTAAGTAGGGAAGTGAACTAATGATATATGAAGATAAGACCTTGAGGCATGAACTAAAATTTTATATTAATTACCTTGAATACAACACCCTCAGACAAAGATTGAAGCTTTTCATGAAAGAAGATAGTTTCAGACCCGAATATGATGGATATCATGTAAGAAGTCTATACTTTGATGATATTCACGATAGTGCTTTGTATGAAAAGAACTTCGGTGTGTTTAAAAGACAAAAGTACAGAATCAGGATTTACAATAAAGAAGACTCAAAAATAAGGCTGGAAAGGAAGAGTAAATACGGTCAGTACATCAGTAAAGAGACCGCCTTGCTCTCAAAGAACGAATATAAAAGGCTTGTCATGGATAATAATTCAGATTTTTTACTGATGTCAGGAAATCTTCTAAAAAGGAGCTTTTATTTAGAAATTTATAATAATTTGATGAAGCCAAAGGTTATTGTTGATTATAAACGGGAAGCCTACATACTTGGTGCAGGTAATGTTAGGATAACTTTTGATAAAGACCTTGAAGTAGTAGTTAATGATATTGATATATTTGAAAAAAGACTGGCGACAGTTCGTGTACTACCAGAGGCTTTGATGATTCTTGAAATAAAATATGATGACTTTTTACCTGACTATATAAGAAATCTCATTCAGTTTGCAAGTCATGACATTTGTGCTATATCAAAATATGTTATGTGCAGAGAAGCACTTAATCAATTAACAATGAAATAGACAATCAATTAGATACATAGATAAGATAATTATTTGAGGGGGGAAAACCATGGATAAAACATTTAACTTTAATGACATTATTAAAAAAAGCGTGCTGAAATTGAGCGAATTTACAAGCTTTTCTATTACTGAAATCCTAATGGGGCTTATTATATCATTCTTGGTTGCGCTATTTATATTCTATATCTATAAAAAGACTTTTCAAGGTGTTGTATATAGCTATACTTATAATGTGTCTCTAGTTTTGATGTCGGTAATAACATTCCTTATTATTGCGACAATCAGCTCAAATATAACGCTTTCACTTGGTATGGTAGGTGCTCTGAGTATTGTAAGGTTCAGAACTGCTCTAAAGGATCCTATGGATATAGTTTTTATGTTCTGGGCAATATCTGTGGGAATTTCATCTGGAGCTGGGATGTATTCAATTTCAGTTCTAGGATCTTTGTTCATTGGCGCAATACTAATCATTCTTACAAAGCTCAGGTTCAAGCAAATATCCTTTTTGCTCATAATACACCATAATGAGTCTGCAAGCGAGCAGATTGAAGATAAGTTAAAAGCCCTTAAATATGTATTGAAGTCAAGGTCAGTATCAAAAGATAAAGTTGAACTTACTGTTGAAATTAAAGTAAAAAATAATGATACTCTATTTATGAAAGATATTTCATCAATTGAAGGTGTGGATAATGCAGTCCTCGTAAACTATAATGGTGATTATGCTTCATAATAATAAATATACTCCAAAATAAACAGTTTATGATAAATTTTTATATATTATTGATCACATCAGTATATAGTTTTAGGCGCTAATTGCCGATATATAGAAAGACATGCAGGATATAAATAAGGGGGTATTCGTTATGAAGCTAAGTGTTGGAACTAACTGGGACGGCAGGCTTGTTGATGAATTTTCCGAAATTCCTGAGGTAGAAGAAGTTTATGGAGGTTTTCAGTTTGGAACTATAGGTTCTGGAAGATCAGCGTATTTAACAGCCAATATCAAGGAAGGAGATTTTCAGGAGTACATAAAAAAGTTGCATGCGAATGGGATCCGTTTCAATTACACATTAAATGCACCCTGTTTAAACAATCATGAATATAAGAAGGAAACTCATAAAGCGTTGATTCAGCAGCTCGAATGGCTTGTGAACGCTGGAGTTGAAAGTGTCACTGTCACAATACCGTTGATACTTGAAATCATTAAGAAGCAATTTCCTCAATTGCGAACCAAGATATCTGTAATAGCAGGAGTTAATTCAGTGAGTAAAGCCCAGTTTTTTGAGGATATGGGCGCAGATGAAATACTGGTAGACTTCATGGAAAATCGTAACTTTAAACTTCTGGAAAAAATACGAAGATCGGTCAAATGTGATCTTAGCCTGATGCTTAATGATGCATGTAATAAGGGGTGTGCCTACAGAAATTATCATTATAATGTTGTGGGCCATGCTTCACAGTCAAATAACCCATCTGGAAATTCTTTTGTTGAATATTGTTCTATACGGTGTGGTATTGAGAGGCTTGAAAATCCTAGCCTTTATTTATCTTCTCCATGGATAAGGCCTGAAGATATAGTTCATTATGAGAATGTTGGCTATGATAAATTTAAAATCAGTAGTAGAATAATGACAACAAAATGGATTGTTAACGCTACTAAGGCATATGCCAGTCAAAAATATGACGGAAATCTGACAGACCTTTTGATACTACCTATGCCTGGGGTGGATGAGAAAATTTTGCCTTTTAATATTGAAAAGAATATAAAGGATAGTTCAGGTCTTAAAAGTGATAATATTATGAAATTATCTAAACTTCATGTTAAAAGGCAATTTATTGATAATAATGGATTAGATGGGTTTATTAAGCACTTTATTGATGATGAGTGTTCTGGGGAATGTAAACAGTGTGAGCACTGCAAAACCTTTGCAAATAAAGTCATGAAAAGTGATGAAGAAGCAGATAAGAAGTCATTATGTTTGTATAAGGAAATAATTGAAGATATTACAACAAGCAGAATGTTTTGTTATGATGGTGACAAGTCCGAATTAAATAAATCTAAACCAAATAATGAGAAGGAAGCAGAGGGTTCGGTGTTAGAAATACTATTTCCTGAAAAAATCAAGCAAGTCTTTGAATACTCAATTAGTAAAGTTCCAATGCACGTTCGACAGGTTGTGAGTAAATCTGTAAAAAAGGCTATGATCCAAAATGCAAGAGAGAGAAATGATATTGAAGTTAATGATGAGGACCTAGTAAAAGCTTTTTTTAAAAATTCACCAGAGATGGTGAGGGAAGAAATGGTGAAAGGGTTTAGAGAGTTGGGGATAGATGTACAGTGTTAATTTTTTAATACAATTATAAATGAGCCAAAATGAAAAGTACTCAGATTGGAGTGCTTTTCATTTTGGCTCATTGTTTCATATCAGCAGTCACAAGTTATTTGCAATTTTGTGAAAATTTATCATCGCTGATTAGAATCAATGTTACCTGATTCCTCTCATTTATTGAAAAACTTAGAACAAAAACATCTGTATCTTTTGCAGAAGCAGGGTTTTTTCTGTACTCTATCGCATCCAGTGATATCATTTTATTATTCTCTATTTTTGCATAATAAGTCAGAGATTTATTGTTGCCAGATTTGATTTCAACACCTTGACCATATGCTTTTTTTATACCTTCAATACTATTATTCAAACCTACTAAACGGTTTGTAAAATATTGAGATGAATTTTCTTCTAATTCATCAATGTAAAAGGCAATGGCTTTATTGTTTCTGAAATAAACCTTGATTCCATTATAGTTAAGGAAATCCTTATTGCATTCATCTTTCACGGGTTTGCCAAGAATTTGCTCAAGTTCTTTACTCGACATTCCCATTTTTATTTCCTTTTTATATTTAGCAGCATAAACATTAAAATCATTAGAGTTAAATTTAATTTCAGGGTCTTGATTTGATATAAAATTATCATCAATATATGTGACGGTAGATTCAGTGGGCGAATCTGATATAATCTCGGTTATATATGTTTTGGTTGGTGTTGAGGTTATGGCTGTAGCTGTAACTGAATCTGTAGCTGAAGTATTTGTGCCTAGTGTTTTTGAAGGCTCCTTTTTTTCACATCCTGTTGAAGTCGCTATAAGTATTCCTAAAGCTAGTATAATGAGAATTATTTTTATTTTTTCATAGATTAACATATAAACATCCTCTCTTGAATCTGCGGAGAATAATTTTGACATCGTGTGCAGGAATATATCCTCTACTGAATTATAATAGAGAGGCTAGTATTATGCAACTATTTAAAGAGGGCATTCCATAGTGGAAGCCCTCCCATAGCAACTCAATTGTCGTTTATTATATTCTTCTCCTCAAGTGCGATTGTATTTCTAATACTTAAAAATGTATTAAGTTTGTTACATAACTTTCCGAATATTACATAGATGTTAAAATATCAAGGAGAAAATTTACAAGGAGGGATTTCAAATGTTTTCAAAGATCAGAATAAAAAGCTTTCTTTTAGGCGTGCTTGTTGCATCTTGCGCATTAACACTAGTACAAGCTGTTGCAGGAATTCCAATGGGAAAAAATATTACAGCATATTTTGATAAAATTTCTGTTGTTGTGAATGGCGTTGAAAAAGTCTCATCTTCTGATATGCAAACATTTATATATAACGGGAGAGCTTATGTAGGTTTGAAGTTTATAGGTGAGGTTTTTGGCAAGAAAGTTACTTGGGATGAAAAAAATAAAAAAATATTCATTAATGGTATTGACGTTATTGATAAAGAATATAAAAGTATAGAGTTGTTTTCTAAATATTATATTGAAAACAAGGGTTTTGATATCACCGATAAAACAAGTGCAAAAGTTACACTTTCGAATGGAGAATCACGACAAATTGTTTATCCGTTAAATGGCCAGGCTAAATCTTTTAGCTGTGCACTAGATCAATATGGAGGTTATTGTAATGTGTATTTTGAATTTTTAGATGAGAACGATAAATTAATATATAAATCACCTCCGCTAATTACTGTGACAGATCCTTTAGATGTAAATATTGATTGCAGCAATTTACAGCAACTAAAAATTAAAGTAACAGCTATTGATGGTAGGAACTCAAGCGATTATTCAAGTTGTGAAATTACAAAAGCAACTTTAATCACAAAAGAATACTAAAAGAATTTAATACAAAGTATTGTGGGAAATCGATATAAACTTCTTCATGTATGCTATATATTAAATACAGCTGCATTTGAAGAAGTTTTTCTTTTTGAAAATCTCCTTATAAAAGCTGCAATGAAACTCGATACTACAACTTGATTTCATGGATGTTGCAACTATTGAAGAAATATAATACTATTATATTTAATTACAATTAATCTTTTACATTTATCTAGTGCTAAATCTAAGATTAATAATGTATTTAATATAATATAAAGTAATAAAGTAAAATTAAATCATAACTTAATAGGGGGCGTATGTTTATGAATTTAGGAGGAATTACCAAACTTAAAAAAAACAAGAATAAAGTATTAACCCGACTTTCGACTGAAAATCCGAAAAGCCTTGATATAACCGCATCATATTTTTTGTTAGGTCACCATAAAGTTATGAAATCTTTTTTACTAAAGTCCTACATAATCTACCATTAACCAATAA
>Ga0209800_10000782_pt1 | contig 41093 bp, 40 predicted proteins | sample Higcelweek8metaG_FD_187174 | JGI IMG/M metagenome (GOLD analysis project Ga0209800, IMG submission 187174) | Freshwater pond sediment microbial communities from the University of Edinburgh, under environmental carbon perturbations - High... | ecosystem: Environmental > Aquatic > Freshwater >...
CGGGGCCACGACCCTGGCCACCCCGGCCATGCAGGCGATTCTCGGGCAGATCGACTTCATGACCCTGGCCGAGGCGGAGCAGGGCATGCGCCAGATGTCCCCGGAACCCTACAGCGCCATGGTCGAGACCTCGTTTTCGGCCATGCGGCTTTTTTCCGACACCATCCGGGAACGGGCCTACGCCTCGCGAAACGGCGGCCAGTCGCTTTTGGCCATGGCCCCGGGCGGCGACCTGTCGCGCATGACCGAGCTTGCCTCGCGCGACATCGCAAGCGACGCCGCATCCGGCCTCGCGGCCAGGTCCGGCAAGGCCGGGGCGCTTGGGCTTTTCGTCAAGCCCGTGGGCCAATACCAAAGCGTTGAGGGCGCCCGAAACCGCACCGGGTTTGCCTCCTGGCAGTACGGCGTGGTGGCCGGGGGCGATGTGGCCGTAAACGACACCCTGCTCACCGGTTTCCAGGTCGGCTACGTGCATTCGGATTTGGGATTTACCGACGCCGGGAAGTCGCAAGGCCGCTCGGACACGTTTTTGGGAGGCCTCTACGCCTCGGCCGAGGCGGGCGGGTTCTACGCCGACGGCCTTGTGCAGGCGGGCGCGGCCTGGAACCGGCTGACGCGCAAGATCGCCTTCGGGGACATCGCCACGCAACCGCAGGGGACCTATACCTCGCTTCTTTTCGGGGCCTCGCTGTCCACGGGCTACGACTGGAGCGTGGGGAAGTTCAAGGTCGGGCCGGTGGCCACCCTGGACTACGGCTATGTGGACGCGCCGGGGTTCGCCGAGACGGGCGACGCCGAGCTTGGGCTGACGGTGCGGGGGTTCTCGGGCAACTCGCTCAAAAGCGGCCTGGGCGCCAAGGTCTCGGGCACGTTCACGCTGGGGGAGAAAACGACCATAAGCCCGGATGTGTCAGTGCGCTGGGGGCACGAGTTTTTGGACGACAGCCAAAACGTCAAGGCCCGGTTCAACGGTTCGCCCACGTCGTCGTTTACGGCCAAGACCGGCGAGCCGGTGCGCGACAGCATGCTGGTGGACGCCGGGGTCAGCGTCGGGGTGTCGGATTCGACAAAGCTCTATCTGCGCTATTCCGGTCAGCTCCTGGGCCAGGGGACCCAGTCCCAGGCCGGGGCCGTGGGGGTCAGATACGAGTTTTGAGGCTGCGTGGCGTGGCCTTAACGCGCGGGCAGAAGCTGCCTGGCGTCGCCAAAGACCCCGGCCAGTCCGGGAACGCCGCTAAATCCCGTCAGGCAGGCGGCCAGGGCCACGCACTCGGGCAACGCGCCGCCTCGCCGGAGCGAAAGGTTGCGACGGGTCAGGGCCAGGGCCGCGGCCGCCGTGACCTCGAAAAAGGCCAGCCCCACGCTGGCGGTCGCCGAGACGTCCAGGAGCACGGCGAAGTCCGCAGGCGGGGCGGTAGGTCTTTGGGCCGCGTCCAGCGCCGCCAGCAACTCGCTCCAGCCCGCCGCCAGGGCAAAGGCGTGCTCCGTGGCGCAGGGGCCGCCAACACGCAACGTCGCCGTCCGGTTCGCCGCATCCATCACCGCCTCAATGTCCATGGGCGCTCCTTGGGCCGGTCCATCCGTACGGGTCAGCGCCCGCGGAAATCTTCGGCGGCCTGGCGTTCGTAGTTTTCCCGGGCCATGCGCAGAAGGCGCGGCACGTCCAGGATGAGCGAGATGCTCCCGTCGCCGTTGATGGTGGTTCCGGCGATCCACTTGAGATGGCGGTAGGTCTCGTCCAGGCTTTTGATCACCGCCTGCTGGCGGCCCACCACCACGTCCACGGCGATGCCCGTCATCTCGCCGTCGGCCTCCACGATCACCACCCGTTCGTATCCCGGCTGCTCGCCGGGGACGGCGAAAAGCCGCCGCAGGCTGACCATGGGGATAAGCCGTCCCATGCGGTCGATGGCGTCCACCTGGCGGGCCTGGCCGGTGATGAAACGCTCCTGGAACCCGCGCAGGTTGGCCAGGGGCACGATGTAGGACTCGCCGCCCACGCGCACGTTGAAGCCGTCGATGATGGCCAGGGTCAGGGGCAGGGTGATGACCGTGGTCGTGCCCTTGCCGGGGTCGTTTTCCAGGTCCACCGTGCCGCGCATGGCCTCGATGTTCTTTTTCACCACGTCCATGCCCACGCCGCGTCCGGAGACGTCGGACACCTTCTCGGCCGTGGAGAATCCGGCCTCGAACAAAAGGGCCAGCAGCTCCTTTTCGGAGACCTCCGCGTCCGGGGCCAGAAGGCCGCGTTCCACGGCCTTTTTGCGGATCCGGTCCGGGTCGATGCCCCGGCCGTCGTCGCGGATGCGAATGACCACGTTGCCGCCGGAATGTCCGGCCGAGAGGACGATGCGTCCGGCCGGATCCTTGCCGGCCGCGCGGCGTTCCGCAGGGGGTTCGATGCCGTGGTCGAGGCTGTTGCGGATGATGTGGATAAGCGGGTCCTTGAGCCGGTCGATGACCGTCTTGTCCAGTTCGGTCTCGGCCCCCTCGGCCACGAACGCGGCCTCCTTGCCAAGGGAGGCGGACAGGTCGCGGACCAGGCGTAAAAATACGGAGAAAACCGTGCCGATGGGCAACATGCGCAGCTCCAGGGCGCTGTCGCGCATGGCGTCGGTGAGGCGCTCCAGATCCTCATCCACATCAGCGGCGGCGGCCATATCGCCGCCCTTGACCGCCTGACGCAGGCGGGATTGGAGGATGACCAGCTCGCCGACCATGTTCACCAGGGAGTCGAGCTTGGCCGAATCCACGCGCAGGGAGGTGCTGGCCGGGGCGGCCTCCTGCTTTTGGCGGGGGGCCTGCTCTTTGAGATGGCTTTTGGCGCGAATCTCCTCCACCTGACGCACCTTGGCCTCCACCAGGGCGCGCAGTCGCGATTCGGCCACGGCTGGCTCCTCGCCCGGGGGCACGTCCCGGAAAAAGGCCAAAAACTCCTCCAGGTCGGCGCCGCGCAACCGGCCCTGCGCCAGCGGGGTCACGGCCACACGGCAGGAGTCCTCCACAAACAGAAACACGTCGCGGATGGCGTTTTCGCCCCGGCAGGTCATGAGCAGGATGTCGTAGTCGGCATGCAGCCGCTCGGGATCGTAGCCGGGATCGCCCAGGGGCGTGACGGCCCCGGCGTGGGCCAACGCCCGGTAGGCCCCAAGCCCGGCCAGTTCCTCGAAAAGGCCCAGAGGCTCGGTGCCGTTGGCCAGAAGATCTGCAACAGGCGCGAAATGGATCCAATAGATCATGGGCGGCCCGGCGTCGGGCAGGTCGCAGGCGTCGCCCCCCCCTGCCTCCGGGGCCGGGCTTTGGGGCGTGGGCGCCGCCGTGGCCGGGGACGGGGCGGCGCCGGGCACGGCGTGCCCGGCCTCGGCCAGAAGCTGCCGGAAGACGGCCAGAAGCTCTTCGGAGCGGGCCTTGAGCTCGTCCGGCGGCGGCCCGTCAGGAACGCCGAGCAGGGACTTGATGTGGTCGCCGGCCATGAGGGTGGCGTTTAAGAGTTGAGGGGTGACGGTCATCGCGCCGCTGCGCACCAGATCGAAGGCGGTCTCGATCTCGTGGGTGAAATGCGAGATCTCCTCGAAGCCGAACATGGCCCCGCCGCCCTTGATGGTGTGCATGGCCCGGAAGCAGGCGCCCACCCGGTCCTGGTTCCCGGGGTCGGCCTCCAGGTCCAAGACGGCCTTTTCCAGTTCGGCCAAAAGCTCCAGGGCCTCATCCCGGTAGGTCGATACGGCCTGGTCCAGGGTCATGGCGTCCCTCCTTGCGCCGCGCACGCGGCGTCACGCAACTCAGGCCGCACCGCTTGCGGCCTCCTCCATGATCCTGGCCACGTCCTGGACCTCGTCTGTGGTGAAGACCTTGTCCGCGTCCAAAATCAGAATGAACCGGCCGTCGTGCTTGCCGATGCCCCGGATGTAGTCCGTGCGCACGGCGGCCCCCATGGCCGGGGGCGGGTCGATGGCCTCGGGTTCAAGCTCCAGCACCTCCTTGACCGAATCGGCCATGGCCCCGACCACGGAGGTGGCGTCGCCCTTGGTGATCTCCGCGATGACCACCCGGGTGTTGAGGGTCTTCTCCACCCGCCCCAGGCCGAACTTGTGGCGCAGGTCCATGACCGGCACGGCGGTCCCGCGCACGTTGACCACCCCGCGCATGTAGTCCGGCGCGCCGGGGATGCGGGTGATGTCCGGGAGGTCGAGGATCTCCCGGACCGAGGCGATGTTTAAGGCGAAAAACGCATCGCCCAGAGTGAATGTCAGAAAACGCAGATCGGCGCCTTCTTCCTGCATCATGGCCTTTCTCCGCGCCCTATGGCGATCCGGTCATTAAAAGCTTTCAAAATCATCGTCATCGCCGCTTGCGGCGGCAGGCCCCTCGGTCATACGCAGCTTCATCCCGCCGGGTTTGGCGGCCTTGGCCGACTTGGCGGCCGGGGCAGGCTTGCCGCCGCTGCGCAGCATGGGCCGGGCGGCGGTCAGGGCCGCGGGGCGTGGGGCGCTGTCCCGCTGGCCGATGTGAAAATAGGAGATGGTGGCCTGGAGCTGCTCGGCCTGGGCCGAGAGCTCCTCCGCCGTGGAGGCCAGCTCCTCCGAGGACGCGGCGTTTTGCTGGATGACCTGGTCGAGCTGTTGCAGGGCCTTGTTGACCTGGCCCGCGCCGGTGCTTTGCTCCTGGCTGGCGGCGTTGATTTCCTGGATCAGGTCGGCGGTCTTTTGGATGTCCGGAACGAGCTTGCCAAGGAGGTCTCCGGCCCGGGCGGCGACGTCCGTGCTGGAGCGCGACAGTTCCGTGATCTCCGAGGCCGCCTTCTGGCTGCGCTCGGCCAGCTTGCGCACCTCGGCGGCCACCACAGCGAATCCCTTGCCGTGCTCCCCGGCCCGGGCGGCCTCCACGGCGGCGTTTAAGGCCAGAAGGTCTGTCTGGCGGGCGATTTCCTCAATGATGGAGATCTTTCCGGCAATGACCTTCATGGCCGCCACGGCCTGGTTGACGGCCTCGCCGGATTCCCCGGCGTCATGGGCGGCCTTGATCGCGATGGCCTCGGTCTGCTTGGCGTTGTCGGCGTTCTGGCTGATGCTCGAGGCCATCTCCTCCATGGCCGCCGAGGATTCCTCCACGGCCGAGGCCTGTTCCGTGGAGCCCTGGGACAGGGATTCCGAGGAGGCGCTCATCTGCTCGCTGCCCGCGGCCACGTTCTCGGCCCCGGTCTGCACCTCGTGCACCACGTCGCGCAGCTTCTCCACCATGTCCCTGAAGGCCTTGAACATCTCGTCCTTGTCCGAACGCGGCACGACCTGCACGGTCAGGTCCCCCTCGGCCAGACTGGCGGCGATTCTGGCGGCCGTGCGCTCCGCCTCGATCATGCGGCCCATGGCCGTAAGAAGCTGGCCGATCTCATCGGTGCTTGAGGCGACCACGTCTTCTTCAATGTCTCCGGCCGCCACGGCCTGGGCCACGGTGAAGGCCCGGTTGACGCCGTTTCGGATGGCCCGGGTGACGAAAAAGGCGAACAGAATGCCCACCAGGACGGCCACGCCGGACACGGAGAGGCTTGTGATGTTGGCCTGGCGCGACTCGGCGGTCATGCTGTCGCGTTGCGCGGCCAGGGCGTCCTCGGACTGCCTGCTCACGTTTCCGGCCATGACCGCCATGTCCTTGACCAGGGCGTTTTGGGTGTCGCCAGCCTTGACCACCTCGTCGATACGGCTCTTGTAGGCCTCGGCCTTGGCCACGATGTCGCCAAGCAAAGCCTTTTCCTCGGCCACAGCGCTTTGGGTGGCCAGATCGCGCCCGGCGCCCGCCACCGTCTCCAGGCTGGCCTTGGCGTTGTCGGCGCGAACCTTGTCCCCGCGCCACAGGTAATACAGCACCTCGATGCGCGAGAGCAGAAAATTCTGGGTGATGGCGGCGACCTTGTCCATGGCCAAGCCTGTCCCGCCGCTTCCGGCGTTGCGCTTGCCCAGGGCCTCAGCGGCCTGTTGCAGGCCGGCGGCGGCGGCGACCATCTCCTTGACGGTCGCGTCGCGTGACCGTTCGGCCTCGATGAACCGGGCGAACCCGGCGTCATAGTCCTTGATGGCGGCCGTTATGGCGTCCATCTTCTCCCTGTTGGCGGGATTGGCGAAACTGGTCTTGAGGGAGGCGGCCTCGCCCAGAATGGTCGCCACCCGTTTTTTAAACTGCTCGATGCGGGCGGCGTCCTTGGCGTCCATGAAATACAGGACATCCATGCGGGCCTGGAGGGTCTCGGCCACGATGATGTTGACCCGCGCCATCTTGTCGGCCCGGTCGCTCAGCTTCTCGAGGCTCTGCCAGCCCACGAAGGACACGACGGAGGTGAAGACCAGGAGCAACCCGAATCCGATGCCCAGTTTGGCCGCAATGCGCAGATTGGCGAACATGAATGCCTCCGATGTTGATATGAACGTCGATTATTCAGAGTTCTTCGCAGCGCGCGGGCATGGCGAAGAATCCTATTCCATCACATAATAATCATAGCTTGTGTTTTTTTGCAACAAAGAAAGTCGTTTGCATAAAACAAACGGCGGCGAGCCAGTTCTTTTCAGAACAAGGCGCGACGCGCAGGGCTCAATGGGCTGGAGGGGAGAGCGCAACGCATGGCGGCCACGGGGTTGCACATTTCGTGCGTTTTAAAGGACTGCTGCGGCGCCGAGAGGCGGACGCGGCGCGTGCATAAGGGGTGTCAGGGCGGCCGATGCGCCCGAAAAAAATGGTGTGGCGAAAAGCGGAGGCGGATATGCAGTTGCGGCGACTACGGCCGCTGCTTGTCCGTGGCGATGAGGCGCACCAAAATGACGATCAGGCAGGCGCAAAACACCCCCAGGGCCAGATAGCCGAAAAAGGCCTCGGAGGCGGCCAGGATGCGCAGGTCCGGGGTGGGGGCGCACTCCGGACACCCGGTGTTGGTGAAAACGCCCACGCTGTAATAGAGGCAGTCGCGCAGGGTCTGGGTCGTCTGGCCGCCGCACTGAATGCCGAAGGCCATGTAGGTCCGGGTGTAGCCGGCGATGATCAGCGCGATGTAGGCGGGCAGGGCCAGAACCAGCACCATGAGGCTGCGGAAAAGCAGCAGGGACAAAAGGATCAGGGTGGGAAAGGTCACCGAGAAGGCGAAGGCCAGAAAGATGATCTGGGTCGGATCAATGCTCTGGCTGTGGCTCAGATACAAAAGATACGACAGAAACGGCAGGGCCACGACAAAGGCGGCGAAATAGACGACGTGGCGAAATCTCATGGCCGTCTGCCGCTCCCGTCGCCCTTTGGCCGGAGGGAGGTCGCCTGCCCGGCTGCGGCGCGTGTCATGGCCCCCGCGATCAGCATTTCACCATCAGGGAGTTGACCAGCCGCAGAAGCAGTTCCGGCTTATGGTGCAGGTCGGAGTTTTGCAGGAAATTGCGCCGCTGCATGAACCGGTCGCGCACCGTGGCCGCATACTCCTCGGGGTTTTCCACCCTGGAGGGGGAATAGCGTTCGGAATATCCCGGCAGGATCTTCTCCACGCTTTTTTTGTCCGGAATCTGGGCCCCGGGCAAGACGTCCCAGTCGGTCCAGGTCAGCCGGTCGGTCAAAAGCGCGGTTTGCAGCGTCAGCGACGTCTGGAGCGGTATCTTGCGCAGGTCCCGGTCCGAGGTGCGCCAAAATCCTACGGAGTTGAAGCAAAAACCCGTGGCCCCGTTGTCGAAGACCTTGAGGAAGGCCTCAACGTCCTTCCACAGCTCATAGACCCGGAAGGGGTTGGCGAAGGGCTCGAAGACCAGCTTTTTGAGCTCCTCCTCGGAGACGTTCTCGGCCAGGTTGCGCCGGGTCATGAGCGAGGCCCCCATGGCCACGGCCAGGCCGTTGTCGATGAACCGGACCACCGGCGGCAGGCAGGTGTCCTTCATGAGCCAGACCATGATGTCCGGGAAGGCGCAGCGGTTGACGTAGGTTCCGAGCAGGTCGCGGTCGATGAGCGCCCGGCCGTTGGGGTTGCGCACGTCCTGGCCAAGCGGCAGCACCTTGCCGCCCAGGCGGGTGAGCGCCGTGTTTTGCACGGAGATCATGTATTTCCAATCCGGGTGGTCCAGGGGCCGGGAGTCGGTCTTGTCGAAAAGCGTGGGCTCCCAGACCCGGCAGACCTTCTGGTCGCAGTCGATCTGGAAGGCGTCGTCGTGCAGCACCACCTTGGCGAAGCCCTCGGGCAGGGTGCCGCCGTTGTCGTGGGAGTTGGTGTGGGACGACTTGCCCGTGCCGGAGAGGCCGAAAAAGGCGATGGAGCGCTTGCCCAGCACCCGGTATTTTTTCTCGGCGGCGTCGGCGAAATCGACTTCCTTGATGCCCCCGTGGCAGGCGGCCATGCCCAGGCGCATGCCCGAGGTCCAGGCCAGGGTCAGGGTGCCCTTTTTGCGCTCGCCGAAATAGCGCATGCCCAGGTTCACGACCACGTTGGCCTCTTCGTCCACCAGGGCCAGCTGGGCGCCGCCCTCGTTGTGGTAATAGGGGTCGGTGGTGCGCCAGTGGTTGAAGCCCACGATGAGGATGTCCTGGATGGGCAGCACCGGGCTTTTTGCGTACTGCGCGGCCAACTCCTCGAAGGGGGTGAAGTTGGCCAGCCAGTTGAAGACGTTTATCGCGTCGTCCTCGGTGGCCACGATGGTGGCCTTGATCATGAGGTCCGCATCCAGGCCCAGGATGGCGTTGGCCTTGATCAGCGGATATTTCTGCATTTCGTAGACGGCCTCGCGCAGGTCGGACTCCACCTTGCGCCGCTCCGGGCCGGTCATGCGGGTGTAGAAGCGCCGGGCCTTGGCCGTGCGGCCCACGATCTTGCCGTGGCAGTTGTTTAAGACCGTGGCCCCTTCCGGCAGCCCAAGGCGCGCCGCCGCCGGGGGGTAGATGGGCAGGTCCGTATCCATCACGTCGTGCTGGGACTTGGCCAGGGCATAGGCCTCGGCCGCCGTGACCCGGCGCACCCGCTTGTCCAGAAGCAGGGTCTGGACGATGGACCGGGGGGCGGGCATGCGGGTGATGTCGTCTTTATAGTAGTCGTAGCTGGACTGGCTGGCCATGCGTCGGCTCCTTTCGGGACGTTACGCCTTTTGTAACAGGCGGCGGGGGCAAAGGTAAATACGCTTGTGGCCGATCCCCGCCGGGATCGGCCATGCAAAAGGCCCCGGGGGACGAACCTCTCCGGGGCCTTCGACCCTTAACCCCGGCGTCCCATGGTGAAACGCTTGGGGTCGATGCCGTATTTTTTGACCTTGTAGTTGACCACCCGGTAGCTTTCGCGCAGGTCGCGGGCGGCCTGGAACATGTTGCCCCGGGCCTTTTTGAGGGCCTCGATCAAAAGCTCCTGCTCGAACTTGGCCACGGCCTCGCCAAACGACAGGCTGGGGCCGGTGTTGGAGCTTTCGGCGGTCTGCAGGGTGGGAGGGAGATGATAGGTGCGCACCACGCCCTCGTCGCACAGCACGGCGGCGCGCTCCATGCAGTTGGCCAGCTCCCGGGCGTTTCCCGGCCAGTGGTACTGGTTTAAGAGGTCGATGGCCGGGGTGGAGATGCGGCGCAGCGGTTTGCCGAGCTTGATGGAATATTCGCCTAAAAAGTGCTCGGCCAGGGGCAGGATGTCCCCGGCCCGGTCGCGCAGGGCCGGGACGTAGATGGGCAGGACGCTTAGGCCGTAATAGAGGTCTTCCAGAAATTCGCCCTTGGCCATGCGCTCCCCCAGGGAGGCGCTGGTGGCGGCCACCACGCGCACGTCCACGGCGATGGGCGCGGACGATCCCTTGCGCTGCACCGTGCCCTCCTGCAGGACGCGCAGGACCGCCCGCTGGGCCACCGGCGAAAGCTCCTCGATGTCGTCGAGAAAGACCGTGCCGCCCTGGGCCAGTTCGAAGATGCCGCGTTTTGAGCGGGTGGACTCGGAGGCCTCGCCCTTTTGCACGCCGAAAAGGGTCTCCTCCACCACGTCCTCGGGTTCGGAGGCGCATCCCAGGCGCAGAAACGGCCGCTGGCGGCGGGGGCTTTGGGCGTGCAGGAGCTCGGCCAGAAACTCCTTGCCCGTGCCCTCCTCGCCCCGGAAAAGGACCGGCGTGGACGACGCGGCGGCCTGGGCCACCTGACGCAGGACCAGGCGCATGCTCTTGGACACGGCCACCGGGACCGACGTCCCCTGGGGTTCCTCCGTCGCGGGGTCCGGCTGGGGCTGGGGCAGGCGGCGACGGGGACGGGTGAGCTCGTCGCGCAGCCGGATGGACAGGCTGCCGATCAGGGTGGCCACCACGCTCAAAAAATCGCAGTGGGCCTCCAGAAAAACCGGCGGGGCCTTGGGGATGTCCACGCTCAAGGTGCCGAGCACGCCGCCTGCGGCCTGGGGCATGAACCCCTCCGGGTCGCCTGCGGCCTCCGCCCCGGCCGGAAAGGGGACGGCGGAACCCTGGGGCGGCGGGACGGCGTCCCCCTGGGCCGGACGACTCCCCTGCGGGCTGCCCGGGGCAGGCTTGGGGGCGCACACGGGCACGCACAGAAAAGACAGGGTCATGAGCTCTTCGGGGTGGCGGCCGATGAAATCGGGGTGGTCCTTGACGTCCTCGATGACCAGGGTGCGCCGGGTGGCCATGACCTGGCTCGTGGCCAGGGGGCCTGGGCCGAAGAGGTGGGACATGCCCGGGTCGCGGCCCCGGTCCAGGCTGATCTTGGTGTTTCTGCGGGGCAGGTCGAACAGCTCGATGTGCACCCGGCGGTATCCCAGGTTGCGCACCAGGATGTCCAGGGTGTTCTCCAGCCCCTGGCGCACGGGGATGTTGGGGCCTGTCTCCTGGATGATGCGCGTGAGCGTGGTCAGGAAAATGGGCCAGCCGCTTTCAAAGGAGGAGAGTCCGTTCATGTCCCGCCTGATCCCCGGCTATCCGCCGAGGGAGTCGGCCCCCAGCCGCAAGGCCGCGAGGTTGACGTCCACGATTTTGGGCGGCAGGTGTTTTTCGATGGCCGCCGCCATGGCCTCAAGGTCGAAGGGGAGCATCCCGGCGGCGCAGGCCGCGCCCAGAAGCGCGGTGTTGGCGCTCTGCGGGTTTCCGGCCCGGGTCCCCAGCTTATGGCAGGGAAGAAAGACCGCCTTCCCGGCCCATTCCCGGATGGGGGCCTCTATCGTCGCCAGGGCCGGGTAGGGCTCGCGCTCAAGCGCCGAACTCAACGGGGGGATGGGGTCGGTGTTGACCGCCGCACAGCCGCCCCGCCGGAGCATGGGCAAGGCCCGCAAGGCCTCCAGGGGTTCGAAGCCGAGCAGGATGTCGGCCTCCCCGGGGCTGATCTTGGGGCTTGAGAAACCGCCCAGAAGCACCGTTGACTCCACCACTCCGCCGCGCTGGGCCATGCCGTGGATCTCTCCCGAGACCACGTCGAGTCCGGCGTCCATGGCCGCCAGGGCCAGAAGCCGCGTGGAGGTGAGGGTTCCCTGGCCGCCGACGCCGGTAAGAAAAACGCGATGGCGCTGCATTTATCCGTCCTTCTTGCGGGCTTTGATTTCCGGAGACAGCTGCACGCAGTACATGCAGCCCGAACAGGCCGCGGCATCGATGGCGAAAACGCCCTCCACCATGACGAAGGCCGGGCAGGCCAGGGCGTCCCGGCAGGCCAGACACTTGTCCGGATCACCAGCCACCTGGGCGGGCGGGGTCTTGCGCGCGATTTTGACCTTGCGGGCATGGATGGGGCAGGGGGCCTCGGTGATGAGCACCCGTACCCCGGACCGTCCCTTGAGCTCCTCAAGGGCCGCCACCGTGGCCTTGTGGTTGAAGGGATTGACCCGCACCGGCTCGACGCCGCAGGCTTTGACCAGCCCGGCCAGATCGACCTTGGAGGAGAATTCCCCGAAGATGGTGTGGTCCACGCCCGGATGCGGCTGGTGCCCGGTCATGCCCGTGGTGCGGTTGTCCAGGATCACCAGGAGCAGCTCGTGGTTGTTGGCCACGGCGTTGATCAGGCCGGTGATGCCGGAATGAAAAAACGTGGAGTCGCCGATAAAGGCCACCACAGGGCGGCCCGAGGCCGTGGCGAAGCCGCTTCCGGCGCTTACCGAGGAGCCCATGCAAAAAAGGAAGTCGGCGGCGGACAACGGCGGCTGGATGCCCAGGGAATAGCAGCCGATGTCGGACGAATAGACCGGCTCGTCGCCGAACACCTGGCGCACGGCATGGTACGAGGCCCGGTGCGGGCACCCGGCGCACATGTTGGGCGGGCGCCGGGGCAGGTCGTCGGGTATCCGGGGAAATTCCTTGCTCCGGGCGGGAAGGTCGCAGACGGCCCGGATGACCCCCTCCACGATCTCCGGGGAATACTCCCCGAAGCGCGGCAGGTGTTCGCCCTTGCCCACGACCACGGCGGATATCCCCCGGCGCTGGAAAAGCGCCCGAATCTCGTCCTCGACGATGGGGTCCACCTCTTCCAGGACCACCAGGGTGTCCAGGTCCCGGGCGAAGTCGGCCAGGAGGTTTTTCGGGAGCGGATGCGAAAAGCCCAGGTCCAGGACCTTGACCGTGCCCGCAAGCCCGGTCTCGAAAAGGGCGTCGTGCAGGTAGGCCCGGCAGATGCCCGAGGCCACGAATCCGATTTTTCCCTGGCCGGAGACGACGTTTAGGGGCGAGGCGTCGGCGGCGGCGGCCAGGGCGTCAAGCTTTTTGAGAAGCCCCTGGCGCATGACCCGGGCCGAGGCGGGCAGGGGCACGTAGCGGGGGGGATTTTTGACGAAGGGGATAAGCGGCGCCTTGTGCGGCAGGGCCGCAAAGGTCACCGGGCCGCGCACATGGTTGACCCGGGTGGTGGTGCGCAAAAGGACCGGATGGCCGAACGTTTGCGACAACTCCAGGGCGGCCTTGACGTAGTCCTTGCACTGCGCCGCGGAAGACGGCTCCAGGCAGGGCAGCCCGGCCAGCCGCGCATACCAGCGGTTGTCCTGCTCGTTTTGCGAGGAGTGGCAGCCCGGGTCGTCGGCCGAAAGCAGCACCAGCCCGCCCGGCGACCCCACGTAGGCCAGGGTCAAAAGGGGATCGGCGGCCACGTTGACGCCCACGTGCTTCATGGTCACCAGGGTCTTGGCCCCGGCCAGACTGGCCCCGGCCCCGACCTCCAGGGCCACCTTCTCGTTGACCGAATATTCGAAGCGATAGGGCGCCCCGGGGGACAGCCGGAAAAAGGTGTCCGGAACCTCCGAGGAGGGGGTGCCCGGATAACAGGTCACCATGTCCACCCCGGCCTCGAGGGCGCCCCTGACGATGGCTTCGTTGCCCAGCAGAAAATGCCTCGCCCCGCCGCCTTGATCCAAAAGCTCCTTGCCCATCTGTACAAACTCCCGTCAGCTTCCGGAAAACCGGCGGCCTAGCTGTTGCTTTTTTGTCCGCCCGCCTGAGCCTTGGCCCGCATGGCCTCGATCTTGGCTTCGATGTACGACATGTTCTGCATGGAGCTTTCGGACTTCATGCGCTCATAACTGTCCAGGGCCGTCTTGAAGTCCCCGGCGGCCTCGGCCGAGACGGCCATCTGGCGGTCGATGGCCAGCAGGAAGGGCTTGCTGGCCGTGCTCCGGGCCTTCTCCAAAACCTTCAAGGCGGCGGCCGTGTCGCCGTTTTCGATCAAAATGGCCGCCTGGCCCAGTTCGGCCAGGGAGTGCAGGGCGCCGTCGGAGGACTTGGCCAGATCAGCCCAGGCCAGGGCGGCGGCGGGCATGTCGCCTGCGTCCTGGGCGGACCTGGCCATCTCCAGGAGCACGCCGTCCCGGGCGCCGGACGGGGCCTCGGCCAAAAGGGCCTTTAAGGCCGCAAGCTGGTCCGGCCCTTTTTTCTCGACCGTGATCTTGCCGATTTTTTCCGTGACCTCGGCAATGCGCGAGGCCTGGTATTTCTGGTACAGGGCCAGGCTGCCGGAGGCCAGGAGAGCCACCAATGCGGCGATGGCGGCGGGTTTCCAGTAAGCGACCACGAGCCGGGCCAAAAGGCTGTGGTCTTCCGCCGCCTGGGCAGGGGCGCCTTCGGCGCGGGGGGCGGCGGGAATTTTCGTCTGATCGGCCATGGGAATGTGCCTCCAAAAATGGGATGATTGATCAATAACAAAAGAACGAGACTTGTAAGCAGAAACAGGCCTGCCTGTCAAAAGCCCGGGCCGGGAAATGCACGGTCCGCGACGCGGCCGTTGACATTTCATCAGGTTGTTGCCAAGCCACGGTCTGCTTCAGACCACGACACAACCATCAGGGGAACGCCGCCATGGATGTCTCCGCCGCCATGCTCGACCTGGCCACACGCGCCAAACGCGCCTCCCGGCTCATGGCCGGGGCCGATCCTGCCGCCAAGGCCAGGGCCTTGCATATTCTCGCCGATCTGTTGTCTGGCGAACCCGCCGCCGTCTACGAGGCCAACGCCGCCGACCTGGCCGCCGCCAAGGCGGCCGGGATGGACGCCCCGCGCCAGGACCGGCTGCGTCTGACCCCCGCGGTCATGGCCGCCATGGCCACGGCCTGCCGGGAGGTGGCGGACATGCCCGATCCCGTGGGCGAGATCGACTCCCTCAAAAATCGCCCCAACGGCCTTTTAGTGGGCCGCATGCGCATCCCCCTGGGGGTGGTGTGCATGATCTACGAATCGCGCCCCAACGTGACCATCGACGCCGCCATCTTGTGCCTCAAGGCCGGAAACGCCGTGATTTTAAAGGGCGGCTCCGAGGCCCTGGCCTCCAATCTGGCCCTGGCCGGACTCATGCAAAAGGCCCTGGCTACGGCCGGGCTGCCCGCCGACGCGGCCAGCCTCGTGGCCACCACGGACCGGGCCGCCGTGGCCGCCCTGTGCAAGCTCGACGCCTATATCGACGTCATGATCCCCCGGGGCGGGGAGGGGCTCATCCGGGCCGTGACCGAGCAGGCCGCCATGCCCGTGCTCAAGCACTTCAAGGGGGTGTGCCACGCCTACGTGGACGCCGACGTGGACGAGGACATGGCCGTGGCCGTGGTGCAAAACGCCAAGGCCCAGCGGCCCGGGGTGTGCAACGCCCTGGAATGCCTTTTGGTGCATGCCGACCGGGCGGCCGCCTTTTTACCCCGGGCGGCCGAGGCCCTGCGCGCAAAGGGTGTCACGTTTCGGGCCTGCCCGCGCTCCCTGCCGCTTCTGGGCGAAGGCGCCACGCCCGCCGCGCCCGGGGACTACGGCTACGAATTCCACGACTACATCCTGGCCGTGAAGGTGGTGGACTCCATGGCCGAGGCCCTGGACCACATCGCGGCCTACGGCTCCAATCATACCGAAATCATCCTGACCGCCGACCACGACCGGGCCATGACCTTCATGCGGCTGGCCGACGCCTCCATGGTGGGCGTCAACTGCTCCACGCGCTTCAACGACGGCGGCGAGCTGGGCCTTGGGGCCGAGATCGGCATCAGCACCTCAAAGCTGCACGCCTACGGACCCATGGGGGTCATGGAGCTGACCGGCTCCAAATTCGTGGTCCTGGGACGGGGGCAGGTGCGGGGGTAGGGCGGCCCCGCAGGGACCGACATGCGATCAGCCACGCGCATAGGCATCTACGGCGGCAGCTTCAATCCGGTGCACTGCGGCCATCTGCGGGCGGCCCTGGAGGCCGCCGAGGCCCTGGGCCTTGACCGGACGGACTTCGTGCCCGCCGCCAGGCCGCCCCACAAGTCCGGGCGGGGCATGCTCGGATTCGCCGCCCGGGTGCGGCTTTTGCGCGCCGCCGTGGCCGACGTGCCGGGACTTGCGGTCAACGCCCTGGAGGCCGACCGTCCCGGCCCCTCCTATACCTGCGACACCCTGGCCCGCTACCGGGAGGACAACCCCGGGGCCGGGCTTTTTTTCATCATGGGGGCCGCAGACCTGCTCGGGCTGCACACCTGGAGACAGGGGGCCGATATTCCCCGGCTGGCCCATCTGGCGGTCCTGTGCCGCGAGGGGCTTGGCGTGGACGAGATTCGCGCGTATCTGGCCCGGGACGGCGCGGGGTTTTCGGCCTCGCCCCGGCCCGCGGCGCCGGGAATGGCGGCCTCGGCCTCCTGGGACGTCCCTGGCGGCCAGGGCCTGTCGTGTCTGGAGATTCCCCGCCTGGACATCAGCGCCTCATGGCTGCGGCAGCGTTTCGTGTCCGGCCGGTCCCTCCGTTTTCTGGTCCCGGACGCGGTCTGGCGCGAGCTTTCCGCGATGCGCGACGAGGCGCGCCTGGCCTGGGGGGCCGGGGTGGACGATACGGCGACGCCCGCCGTGTGAAAAACAGGATGTAGTGCTTGTGGTTTCGATCTCTGTCTCGCGGTTTCGCGCCGCGATCACCTTTCTCTCCGTCGTCATGTTTCTGGGGCTCGTGGCGATCCCGGGCGTCCGGCAGCTAACAACCGCAGGCACGCCCGTGGGCGTGGCCGAGACCGGCGGGGCGAGCCTGCCCCCGCTTACGGCCTCGCCTGCGGGGATCATACGCTTTTTCAACGAGCTGCGCACCGGCTACATGGAAAAGCATTTCGGCCTGCGCCGACCGCTCATCACCTGGCACAACTACCTAAACACCCTGCTGCTGGAATCCTCCCAGGCCAGCAATCCCGTGGTCATGGGCCGCGACCGGTGGCTGTTTTTCTCCCAGGACGGCCCCGACCGCAACATCCTGGAGGATTTCCGGGCCACCCAGCCCCTGCCCGAGGCCAAGATGCGCCGGATAAAGGCCGAGCTTGCCGCCCGCCGGGACTGGCTGGCGGCCCGGGGCATCGCCTATCTGGCGGTGGTGGCCCCCAATAAAAACACCGTCTATCCCGAAAAGCTCCCCGAGGCCTTTTCCCGGCCCGTGGAGGACTCGCACCTGGACCAGCTTATGCGCTACCTCGCCGCCAGCCCTGCCCTGGAGGTGGCGGACCTGCGTCCGGCCCTGGCTGCGGCCAAAAAAGAGCGCCAGATCTTCTACGCCACCGACAGCCACTGGAACGCCCACGGCGCGTTCGCCGCCTACCGGGAGATCATGCGCCCGCTGGTGCGGCTTTTTCCGGACCTGCACGCCTTCGGGCCAGAGGACGTCATCCCGGTGGAGTACATGGGGCTGCCCGGGGATCTGGCCTTCATGCTCGGCCTGCAGGACTATCTGCCCGAGCCGCGGGTGCTCTACGTCAACGGCGCGGGCGGGGCCAGGGCGCGCGGGGCGTCGTACCCGCCCTCGGCGAACCCGGGCTATTTCCAGCCCCTGGTCGCCTCGGAGATCGTCGGTCCGGCCGGAGAGGGGCTGCCCCGGGCGGTGGTCTTCCACGATTCTTTTTTCTGGGAGCTTCTGCCGTTTCTGGCCGAGCACTTTCGGTTCGCGGTCTATGCCTGGGTCAATCCCCAGACCGAGACCGAGCCGCGTTTTTTCGACAAGGAGCTGATCGAGCGGGAGCAGCCGGACATCGTCATCGACGAATTCACCGAGCGCTATTTCGTGCCGTCGACCCGGCCGCTTCAGGCCAGGGACGGGGCGGCGGGGAAGTAGGCCGCTACCTCGCCAGCCGCCGCAGGATGCCCGCCAGCCGTTCGACCAGCTCCCGCCCGTCGTCCATGGTCGTGCCCCGGCCAAGCGACAGCCGGATGGTCCCCAGGGCGTAGTCCCGGGGAACGCCCATGGCCGTAAGCACCGGCGACACCGACGTGTCCGCGCCGTGGCAGGCCGCCCCGGCCCCGCAGCCGATCTCTTCCAGCACGCATTCCGACAAAATGTCCGTGGCCCGAAATCCCGTAAAACCGATAAAGGTCGTGTTGGGCAGCCGGGGTTCGTCCCGGCCGTGGACCATGGCCTCAAACCCCAGGCCCAATAGCCCGGCCTCCACGGCGTCGCGCACGGCCGCCTGCCGCCCCGCCTCGGCCGCCACGTCGTCTGCGGCCATGGCGCAGGCCTCGCCCAGGCCCACGATCAGGGCCACGTTCTCCGTGCCCGAGCGCAGGCCCCCCTCCTGGCCGCCGCCCAGAAGAAACGGCGGCAGCTCCAGGCCCTTTCGCACGTACAGCGCGCCGACCCCCTTGGGGGCGTAGAGCTTGTGCCCGGCGACGGTCAGAAAATCCGCGCCGAGTGCGTCCACGTTCACTGCAATCTTGCCCACGGCCTGGGAGGCGTCCACGTGCATGGCCGCCCCCGCCGCATGGGCCGCCGCCGCGATCTCGGCCGCGGGTTGCAGCACCCCGGTCTCGTTTTGGGCGTACATGACGCTGACGAGCCGGGTCTGGGGCAGGATGCGGGCGGCGGCGACGGCCGGGGCCACGCGGCCGCCTGGACCGGACGGAATGACGCTGACCTCGACCCCGGACGCGGACAAGGCCCGGGCCGGGGCCATGACCGAGGGATGCTCCAGGGCCGAGACCGCCAGATGTCCGGCCCGGTCCGGAAAATGCCCGAAGAGCACGGCGTTGTTGGCCTCCGTGGCGCAGCCGGTGAAGACGATCTCCCCGGGCGTCGCCCCGATGAGCGCCGCCACGGCGGCCCTGGCCCCGTCCACGGCCTGCTTGGCCCGAAGCCCCCAAATGTGGGCGCTGCCGGGATTGCCGAAGCGGTCCTCGAAATAGGGCCGCATGGCGGCAAACACCCGCGCCGCCACAGGGGTGGTGGCGTTGTGGTCGAAATACAGCGGTCGCATGAAGCCTCCTTTACAGGCGGAAAGAAAACACTTACATACATCCAATGCGTTTCCGGGGCCGTAACCGCCCGGCGCGCATCACCCTAATGGAAGAAGACCCGTTTCGCCAGATCGCATCCACCACTGCGCGTCCCGTGATTCCTGAAACGCCCGGCGTCCTGTCGCTGTGGCGCGTGGTCGCGGCCTGCGCCCCCTTTCCCCCATGCTGACCCTTATCATCTCCGTCGTCGTCGCCGTCCTGGTCTCCGCCCTGTGCTCCATGAGCGAGGCCATGCTGTACTCCGTGTCCTGGAGCTTCATCGAGAGGCTGCGCAAGGACGGCAAAAAGGCCGGGGAGCACCTGTATTACCTGCGCCAAAACGTTGAAAAGCCCATCACCGCCATCCTGACGCTCAACACCGTGGCCAACACCGCCGGGGCCGCCGTGGCCGGCGCGGCTGCGGCCACGGTCTTCGAGGCCGAGCAGGTGTGGATATTCACCGCCGCCTTCACCCTGGTCATCCTGATTTTGGGCGAGATACTGCCCAAAACCGTGGGCGTGGCCTACAACCGCAGGCTGGCCCCGTACCTGGTCCTGCCCATCCAGTTCATGATCGTGGCCCTGACCCCGTTTATCTGGGCGGGCGGCCTCATGGCCCGCATGGTGCGCCCCAAGCGCAAAGGCCCGGTCTCCACGGAAGAGGACCTGCGGGCCGTGGTCAGCTTGACCCGCAAGGAAGGCGTGATTAAGCCGTATGAAGAGTTGTCCATCAAAAACATCCTGTCGCTGGACGACAAGGCCGTCAGCGACATCATGACCCCGCGCACCGTGGTCTTCTCCCTGTCCGCCACCATGACCACGGGCATGGCCAAAGGGACGGTGTGGCCGCACAGCCGCATCCCGGTCCACGACGAGGACGACCCGGAAAACGTGGTGGGCATCGTCTACCGCCGCCAGGTGCTGGAGGCGCTGGCCAACGACCAGGACCACCTGACCATGGCCCAGCTCATGAAGCCGGTGCGCTTCGTGCTCGAGACCATGACCCTGGACCGGCTTTTGGTGAAATTTCTGGAGTCGCGCACCCATCTGTTCGTGGTGCTCGACGAATACGGCGGGATCAGCGGGGTGGTCAGCCTGGAGGACGTGCTGGAGGAGATTTTGGGCAAGGAAATCGTTGACGAGACCGATCAGGTGGCTGATATGAGGGAGCTTGCCCGGACGCGGCGCAGCGAGCTGCTCTCCAAGATGACCGTCCCGGGCGACGCCGACGAACCAACCCGCGATTCGTGAGCCAGGCCATGAAAAAAAACAGCTCCAAGGGCATCTACGCGGCGGCCTTGGTCCTCTTTCTGGGGGGCCTGGGCTATCTTGTGATCTCCGGACTGGGCGAGAACAGCTCCTATTTCCTGAACGTCTCCGAGGCCATGGCCATGGAGCCGGGCAGGCTGCACAAGGTGCGCCTTTTCGGCACCGTGGCCGCCGACGGCCTGGAGTCGCCCCAGGGCGGCCTGGGCGTGAAATTCAAGCTCGAGGACAAGGACAACACCGCCAAGACCCTGTGGGTGGACTTCAAGGGCGCGGTGCCCGACACCTTCAAGCCCGGGGCCGAGGTCATCGTGGAGGGCGGCTTCGATTCCGCCTCGGGCGTCTTCGGCGCCAATTCGCTCATGACCAAGTGTCCCTCCAAGTACGAAAAGCAGAATCGGGAGAAGACCGGCTGATCCGATGCGGCCGGGCTTTTCGTGCAATTTTGCAGAGGGCGTGGGCGGCCTGTGGCCACACGCCCTGTTTTTTCATCATGGCCAGCCATACCCCGCCGGGCCGACGGGTTTTCGGGCGCCCCGCGGGATGACCCCGGGCCGGTTTTGCGCTAGACAAGGACCCTCCATCAGACGGCGCGCGCGCCGACAACGCCGGACGCCCCGGCAGGCATAAGGAGTTCTCATGCATTTCGTGGCCTATTGGGCCCTCTTGGCGTCCCTTCTGGTGTCGCTTTTCGCCGCCGTCATAGCGGCCATGAAGACCTGGCGCGGAGAGGACGAGGGGGTCGTGTGGTGCGAACGGGCCCAGGTCGGGGTGTTCGTCCTGACCGTCGTCTCCTCCACGGTCATGGTCATCGCCCTGTGGAAGCGGGACTTCTCCTTCCAGTACGTGGCCGAATATACCGATACGCTGCTGCCGCTTTTCTACGCCATGACCGCCTTCTGGGCCGGTCAGGCCGGGTCGCTGCTCTTTTGGATGCTGACCCTGGCCCTGTTCGGGGCGCTTTTCGCCAAGTCGCCATTTTATCAGGAGCTTTCTCCAGCCACCAAGCGGTATTTCTGGCTCTTCTACCTGGGCGTGGAGGCCTTTTTCCTGCTGCTTTTGACCGGGCCGAGCAATCCCTTCCTGGAGCTTGTTCCCGCGCCGCATGAGGGCCGGGGCCTCAATCCCCTGCTGCGCAACCCGGGCATGATCTTCCATCCGCCGCTTCTGTTTCTGGGCTACGCCGGATTCACCGTACCCTGCTGTCTGGCCCTGGCGGCCTGGCTGGCCGGGGAGCGGCGGTCCTGGATCGCGGCCGGGCGCAACTACATCCTTATGTCCTGGATCTTTTTGACCTCGGGCATCATCCTGGGCGGCTGGTGGTCCTATATGGAGCTTGGCTGGGGCGGCTACTGGGCCTGGGACCCGGTGGAGAACGCCTCGCTGATCCCCTGGCTCATGGGCACGGCCTTCATCCACACCGCCGTGGTGGAGCGTCGCCGGGGGGCGCTTATGAAGACCAACGTCCTTCTGGTCAGCCTGACCTTTCTCTCCAGCATCTTCGCCACCTATCTGGTGCGAAGCGGCGTGGTGGAGTCGTTGCACGCCTTTGGCGAGGGCGGCGTGTCGCGGCCCCTTTTGATGTTCATCCTTTTCGGGCTGGCCCTGACCGTGGCCGCCCTGCGCCTGGGGGGCTATCCCGACCGGCAGCCCCGGCCCCTGCCCGGCCTTGTCAGCCTGCCCGGGGCCTTGGTGGTCCTGGCCTGGCTTTTCACGGCGCTTTCCCTGGTGGTCATCCTGGGCACCCTGTGGCCGGTCATAAGCACCCTGTGGAGCGCCAACGCCGTGGGCCTGGACGCCGGGTTCTACAACCGGGCCTGCAATCCCCTGTTCGCCATGGTGGCCCTGCTTCTGGTCGTGTGCCCCTGGCTGTCCTGGAAGGACGGGGTGCGCGACGGCCGCATGGTCGCCATCCTGTGCCTTTTTTGCGTGGCCGTGGGCGCGGCCCTTTTCGTCTCGGGCATGACCCATCCCGTGGCCCTGGCCGCTGCTGTGGGGGCAATCGGGGCCATGGCCGGGATCGTACTGCTGTTTGTGCGCGACCGGGCCGCCCGCAGCGCCAAGGGCGGCCTGTGCGGCTATCTGGTCCACGCCGGGACGGCCCTTCTGGTCCTTGGCGTGGCCGTGTCGGGACCCTACCAGTCCTCCAAGGAGGCCATCCTGGCCCCGGGCGCGGACATGAAGGTGGGCGGCTACCGGCTCGTCTACCAGGATACGACCGTCACCGAGGGCGAGGCCGTAAGCGTGGCCAGGGCGGTGCTCACCGTGGAGAAAGACGGTCGGCAGGTGTCGGAGCTGACGCCTGAGCGGCGCATCTATCGCGGCTTCGAGCAGCCGTTCGCCGAGGTGTCCACGGTATTTTCCCTTGGCGACGAACTCTACGCCGTGCTTTTGAGCTTCACCGAGCAAAAGTCCGTCAGCGTGAAGATCAGCGTCAATCCCCTGGTCAACTGGATCTGGATCGGCGGCACGATCATGTGCCTGGCCGGATTCGTGGGGCTTACCCGCCACCGGGCGCGCCGGGACGCCGGGGACCATGCGGCCTGAGGCGGCGCGGCGACACGCCATACGCCGTGCGGGAGTCCGCAGGGCGAGACCCTTTGGCCGCCGGAGGCCTACCCCCTGATGACTTCCGCATACGCCCAAACGCCGCAGGTTCTGGTGCGGCTGGCCAAGGTGGGCAAATGCTTCGGCGAGCGGCCCGTCCTGCGCGGCGTGTCGGTCGAGGTCCTGGCCGGGGAGGCGCTTTTGGTCGTGGGCCGCAACGGCGCGGGCAAGTCCACGCTTTTGCGCATCATGGCCGGGCTGTCGCGCCCGGAGCCGGGCGAGGCGCAGCAGTTGGTCGCCCAGGACCGGGTGGCCTTTCTGGGGCATAGCCCGTTCGTGTATCCCAGGCTTTCCGCCGACGCCAACCTGGATTTTTGGACCAGGATGCAGGGCCGCCGCCTGGACCGGGCGGCGCGAACGGCCCTGCTTGACCGGGTGGGGCTGGCCGATTTCGCCGACGAACCGGCCGGGACGTTCTCCCGGGGCATGACCCAGCGTCTGGATCTGGCCCGGGCCTTCGCCCAGGGGCCGCAGCTTTTTTTCCTGGACGAACCGGCCTCAGGCCTGGACGCGGCCTCCTCGGCCCTTTTGCGTCGGGAGATCGCCGCGGCCCGGGACGCCGGGGCCGGGGTGGTCATGATCAGCCACGACGTGGCCGGGGATCTGGCCCTGGCCGACCGGGTGCTCCATCTGGCCGGGACCCGGGCGGTTTATTGCGGTCCGGCCCGGGACTTCGACGCCGCGGCCTTTTTGGCGGAGGGGACGTGCTGAGCCGGGCCTGGGCCGTTATGGCCAAGGATCTGCGCCTGTCGCTGGCCGGGGCGCAGGGACCGGCCCAAACCGTGCTTTTGGGGCTTATCCTGATTTTTATCTTCAGCCTGTCCCGGGACCCGGGGGAGATCTTCCCGCCGCTTTCGGCGGCGGCGGTGTTCTGGCTGGCCACGGCCTTCGGGCAGGTGTTGGTGTTCAACACCCTGTATTCCCTGGAGGAGGGCGGCTGCCGGGACGGGCTTCTCTTGTCGCCTGCGCCGGTGCAGGCCGTGTGGCTGGGCAAGGCGGCGGCCGGGATGGCGCTGCTTGTGAGCTGTCAGGCGGTGTTCGCCCCGGCGGTGGTGGCCTTTTTGGGCCAGCGTCCGGCCGGGTCGCTTCTGGCGGGGCTTTTTTTCGTGCTGGCCGTGGACTGGGGCATCGTGGCCCTGGGGTCGCTTCTGGGGGCCATCTCGGCCGGGCGCGGGGCCAGGGAGTCGCTTTTGACGGTGGTGCTTTTTCCGCTTCTGACGCCGCTTCTTCTGGCCGCCATCCGGCTCACGGAAGGGGTGCTCTCGGGCGAGCCCGGGGACGCACGCCTGTGGCTGGGCATGGCCCTGGCCTTTGACGCGGTGTTTACGGCCGCCGCCCTGGCCCTTTTCCCGTCGCTTTACAGCGGCGAGGAGTAGGGCGGCGATTGTTTTTCGGCCTGTTTCCAGATACCAAGCAGACAGGCGGAGGGCGAAGGCCGTCTGGCAGGGAGCGCGTTCCCCCGGCCTGTTCCCTGGATATTTTCCGTATCGGGTGTCGGTCGGGCCGTGTAGGAGGTGAACATGCTCGTTGTGCGCAAGAAGACGAAGGCCGGAGAGGGCGTGTTGCACATGGACTTGCCTGAAACGTACCAAGGCAAGACGCTGGTGGTGACGATCAAGACCGAACAGGATGTCGCCCGGGATTTGTTGCTGGACACCGTGCGGGTCGATACCCTGGGATATGTTTTCGACCGCGACGAGATTCACGGTGGCCGGTAGGCGCTTTCTCGACACCAATGTCCTCGTGTACGCCTATTCGTCCACGGAGCCGGACAAACGCGACGCGGCGGTCGCCCTTCTCGGCCAGGAGGTCGTGACCAGCAGCCAGGTGCTCGGCGAGTTCGCGTGGGTGATGCATCGAAAATTCGGCGTTCCCTACGAGGTCCTTTCCGATATCGTCGCCGGGATGAGCGAGGTTTTCGAAATCGTCGAGGTGGGAACCGCGGCTGTACGCAAGGCCCTGCGGTTGTGCGCCGATCACGGGCTGCCCTATTGGGACGGCGTTGTCGCCGCCTCGGCGCTGTTGGCCGGATGCGGCGAGCTTATGACTGAAGATTTTCAAGACGGACGTGTGTTCGACGACCGGCTGCGCATCGTCAACCCCTTCGGCGGATAACGCTTTTCCACCCGCTGCCGCATGGCTTGGAGACGCATGACCCTTTTTTGCCTCGCAACCGCCCTGGCCTTTGCCGCCGCCCAGTACCTCCTCTGGTTCTACGCCCCGGTGGAGGCCAGCATGGGCGTGGTCCAGAAGATCTTCTACATGCACATGCCCATGGCCGTCTGGTCCATGGTCGCCTTCGCCGTGGTGTTCGTGGCCTCGGCGCTCTATCTCCTGCGCCGCGACCCCAAGTGGGACCGGCTGGCCGGGGCCTGCGCCGAGGTGGGGGTGCTTTTTAGCGGCCTGGCCCTTTTGACCGGCATGCTGTGGGCCAGACCCATCTGGAACGTGTGGTGGACCTGGGACCCCCGGCTGACCACCACCCTGGTCATGTGGTTCGTCTACGCCGCCTATCTGGTGCTGCGGGCCTCGGACATGGGGCCGCAGCGCAAGAGGCTGGTGTGCGCCGTGCTCGGGGTGGCGGCCTTTCTGGACGTGCCGCTGGTGTTCGTGTCCGCCCGGTACTGGCGCAGCATCCACCCGGCGGTCCTGGGCGCCCAGGGCGGCGGCCTTGAGCCTGAGATGCTGACCACGCTTGCGGCCGGGGTCGTGGCCTTCGGGCTTTTGGCCGCGACGCTGGTGCGCCTGCGCACGGCCCAGGCCGCCGCCGAGGCCGAAATCGCCGCCCTGGCGCTTGAGCGCATTCGATAAAGGATCGGGTCATGGAAAAAGAAACCTATCTCTTCGTGGCCAACGCCCTGGTCTGGATCGGGGTGGGCGGCTACCTGCTCTACCTGTCCCGGGTTCAGGCCCGGCTCAAAAAACGCCTCAAACGCCTGGAGATCATGCGTGACGACACTGTGTGACGATACCGCCGCCGAACGCGCGGCCATGGCCGGACGGTCCGTGGCGGCGCTCATGGGCCTGGCCCTGGCGGCCATGTTCGTGGCCTCGTTTTTGTACCGGGCCGAGAATCCCTCCCGGGTGGTGCGCGTGGACACGCCCGCCATGCCCCAGGGCATGGGCGGTATGGGCGGCATGGGCGGCATGGCCGACAGCGGCCCCATGAAAGAGATCATGGAGCTTATGCAGCGCCAAAAAGACGAGCCGGAAAGCGCCGCCCTGCAACTTGAGCTGGCCGAGCGGTTCATGATGATGGGGGCCTACGACCGGGCGCTCATCTTCCTGGACAAGGCCGCCAGCCTCGATGCGGACAACCCCCAGATCTTAAACGACAGGGGCATCGCCCTCTACAACGTCGGCAAGACCGACGAGGCCCGGGCCGCCTTCGAGGCCATCCTGGCCAAGACCCCGGCCGACTTCCGGGCCAGGTTCAACCTGGGCCTGCTCTACAAATACGCCCTGGGGGACATGGAAAAGGCCGCCGAACACCTCAAGGCGGTCATGGACTCCCAGGCGGCGGACGAACGCACCAAGTCCCAGGCCAAGACCGAGATGGAAAGCCCCCCGGCCGCCGACCCCAAGACCGCGCCGTAGCGCGCCTGCGTGTGTGCGGCATTGCTTTTTATGGCGATTTGGTGAAGCATGCGAGGTCCGGGATGCGGCGCGGATACGCCTCTTCCCGCAACATGGCCTGAATCGTCCTGCCGTCAGGGACGCCCCATACCAACCCTTTTTCCCAAGGAGTATGTCATGCTTGGCAAAGGTCTGAAATTTTTGGGAATCGCCTGCATGCTGGGCGTGTTGGCCGCCGCCGTCCCGGCCCTGGCCGACGACGTGATCAAGATCGCCGTGCCCTCGCCCTACACCGGCAGCGCCGCCGGATTCGGCGAGAACGTCAAGGCCGGCGTGACGCTTAAGATCGAAGAGATCAACGCCGCAGGCGGCATAAACGGCAAGATGGTCGAGGCCGTGTACCTGGACGAGCAGTGCGAGCCGCGCGAGGCCGCCACCGTGTCCACCAAGATCGCCAACGACAAGGCCGTCGTGGGCATCATCGGCCACCTGTGCTCCTCGGCCCACCTGGCCGCCCTGCCCACCTACGTGCGCGAGGGCGTCGCCGCCATCTCCCCCACGGCCACAAGCGTGACCATCACCGACAAGAACAAGGACGAGGCGGGCAAGGTCTGGTCCTTCCGCAACGTCTACCGCGACGACTTCCAGGGCAAGTTTCTGGCCGACTACGTGCAGAAGGTCATGGGCCTGAAAAAGGTCGCCGTGTTCTATGAGAACAACGACTACGGCATCGGCCTCAAGGACGCCTTCGTGAAACAGGCCAAGGCGCTGGGCCTTAACATCGTGGGCGAAGAGGCCTACATGAAGGGCGCCCAGGACTTCAATCCGCAGCTGACCAAGATGAAGGGCGGCGCTCCCGAGGCCATTTTCATCGCCGGGTACTATCCCGAGGGCGCGCTGATCGTGGACCAGGCCAAGAAAATCGGCCTGGACGTGCCCAAGTTCGGGGCCGACGGCTTCGACAACGCCGACTACATCAAGCTGGCCGGCGACGCCGCCGACGGCCTGTACTTGACCGCCCCGTTTCTGGCCGAGACCGCCGGTCCCGACGCCAAGAAGTTCATCGACACCTTCAAGACCCGTTTCGGCCGCGAGGTTGACTGGATGAGCGCCAATGCGTACGACGCCACCGGAATGCTGGCCGACGCCATCGCCAAGGTCGGCGCCGACCGGGCCAAGATCCGCGACTATCTGGCCGGGATCAACACCGCCGACAAGGGCTACAAGGGCATCACCGGCGTCAACTACTTCGACGTGAACGGCGACTGCCTAAAGCCCGCCTACGTCAAGACCGTGAAGGGCAACGCCTTCGTCCCGGCCCCCAAGCAGATGGACTAGGACGAAGCGGCGCGCATCCGACGAACGAAACAGGCTGGACCCCCTCCAGCCTGTTTCGTTCCCGGGGCGAAGGATCAGGCGGACCCGGCCCCCCGGGTCGAAGCAACACGAGAGACCCTCCCGCCGGGGAGGGTGCGCGGCGGGAGTCGGCCTTGCTCGAACAACAACTGGTCAACGGTCTCACCCTGGGACTCATCTACGCGCTCATCGCCGTGGGCTACACCATGGTCTACGGCGTCATCGAGCTGATCAACTTCGCCCACGGCGAGGTGTACATGTTCGGCGCGTTTTTATGCATGACCTTCATCACGGTCTTCGGCGCGCCCCTGATCGTGGCCGTGGTGCTCTCCATGGCCTGCTGCGCCCTCATGGGGGTGCTCCTGGACGTGGCGGCCTATCGGCCCCTGCGCAACGCCCCCCGGCTGGCGGCCTTGATCACCGCCATCGGCATGTCCATCTTTCTCCAGAATCTGGCCATGATCATCTGGGGCAGCCGCCCGCTGCCCTTCGTCAAGGAGGCCCTGCCCGCCTTTTTCAAGCAGACGGCCCTGTCGTTCGGCGACGTCAACATTTCCTGGATGCAGATGACCATCTACGTGGTGGCCATCTCGCTCATGATCCTTTTGAACCTGATCATCACCAAGACCCGCACCGGCACGGCCATGCGGGCCTTGGCCCAGAACCGGGTGTGCGCCTCGCTCATGGGCATAAGCGTCAACCGGGTCATCGGCTTCACCTTCGCCCTGGGATCGGCGCTCGGGGCCATGGCCGGGATCATGGTGTCCATGTTCTACAACACCATGTACCCCACCATGGGCTACAACGCTGGGGTCAAGGCCTTTGCGGCGGCGGTCCTGGGCGGCATCGGCTCGGTGCCCGGGGCCATGTTCGGCGGGGTGCTTTTAGGCATCGCCGAGACCCTGGGGGCCGGATACGTGTCCTCCCCCTACCGCGACGGCGTGGCCTACGCCATCATGATCCTGGTCATCATCCTGCGCCCCGCCGGACTTTTGGGCCGGGCCACCACGGAAAAGGCCTGATCCGGACCCCCGGAGCGGATACCCGTACCCTGTAACCCCGGTTTGCACCTATGCGCGGCGTCACGGCACTTCTTAGACCACTGAAATACCTCCTTCTGGCGGCGGCCCTGGCCTATCCCCTGACCCCGGTCAGCGACGTCTACGTCTTGCACGTGGTGGTCCTGGTCATGGTCTACATGGTTTTGGCCATGGGGCTTAACATCCTGCCCGGCTTCTGCGGCCTTTTGGACCTGGGGTACGTGGGCTTTTACGGCATCGGGGCCTACACGGCGGGGCTTTTGACCCTCAACTACAACCTGTCGTTCTGGGTCATCGTGCCCCTGGCGGTGTTAAACGGGGCGTTGTGGGGGGTGATCCTGGGCGCGCCCACCCTGCGGCTGGTGGGGGACTATTTCGCCATCGTGACCTTTGGCTTCTCGGAGCTGGTGGTCCTTTTTCTGACCAACGAGATATGGCTCACGCGCGGCCCCCTGGGGCTTCCCGGCATCGCCCCGGTGTCTTTGGACATCTCGTGGCTGTCTAAGCTTCTCAATCCGGCCTGGAACTGGAAATACGTCTTTTCCGGCGAGGCCCCCTATTATTACCTGGGCATGGCCATGGTCGCTACGGTCTACATAGTCCTTCGCCGGGTGGAGGATTCGCGCCTGGGGCGGGCCTGGCTGGCCATCCGGGAGGACCCCATGGCCGCCTCCTCCACCGGGGTGAACCTGTTCGCCTACAAGGTCATCGCCTTCGCCGTGTCCACGGGCATCGGCGCCCTGGCCGGATGCTTCTACGCCCGCTGGAGCCTTTTTCTGTCCCCGGACATGTTCAAGTTCTGGGAGTCGTTTCTGGTCCTTTGCATGGTGGTCCTGGGCGGGCTTGGCAACATTCGCGGGGCGCTTATCGGCGCGGTGGTGCTCATATCCCTGGGCGAGGTGCTGCGGGTGGCCCTGCCCAGTCTCGGCCTCCCGGCCGAGACCCGTTTCCTGGTGTATGGGCTGATCATGGTCCTTATCATGCGTTTTCGGCCCGGGGGCTTTTTCACGGCCGTGGCCGAGAGCACGATGAGCAGCCCGCTTATCAACGACCTGCGCCGCAGCCTTGCGGCGCGAAAGACCGGATAGCGCATTATGGAACCGATTTTGCGTGTGGACGGCGTCAGCAAGAAGTTCGGGGGCCTCATGGCCCTAAGCGACGTCAGTTTCGACGTGGCCCGGGGCCGTATCCTGGGGCTTATCGGCCCAAACGGCGCCGGAAAGACCACCATGTTCAACTGCGTGGCCGGTCTGTACCGGCCCACGGAAGGGACCCTGGTGTTTCGGCCCGGGGACCGGGGGCGCGAGGTGCAGGGCCTTAAGCCCGAGAAAATGACCGCCCTGGGCGTGGCCCGCACCTTCCAGAACATCCGGCTTTTCTCGTCGCTGACCGTGCTCGACAACGTGCGCATCGGCCGACACTGCCGCACCTCCTCCAATTTTTTCGGCGCGGTGCTGCGCACCCGGTCCCAGCGGGCCGAGGAGCGGCGCATCATCGACGACGCCATGAGCTGGCTGGACTTCGTGGGCCTGGGGGCGTCCGCCCTGCAACCGGCCGCCAGCCTGGCCTACGGGGACCAGCGCCGCCTGGAGATCGCCCGGGCGCTGGCCACCGACCCCAAGCTGTTACTTCTCGACGAACCCGCGGCAGGCATGAACCCCAAGGAGACCGAAGCCCTGGTGGACCTCATCCACGCCATTTTGGCCAAAGACGTGACCGTAGTCCTTATCGAACACGACATGAAGCTGGTCATGCGCATCTGCGAGCATCTGGTGGTCCTGGACCACGGGGTCAAGATCGCCGAGGGCGGGCCTGCGGCCATCCGCGAAAACCCCGAGGTCATCGAGGCCTATCTCGGAAAGGGCGCGGCCCATGCTTGAGCTTCACGACATCCACACCTACTACGGCAACATCCATGCCTTAAAAGGCGTCAGCCTGCGCGTGGACGCGGGCGAGATCGTGTGTCTGATCGGGGCCAACGGCGCGGGCAAGACCACCACGCTCATGAGCATAAGCGGCGTCACCCCGCCGCGGCAGGGGGCCGTGGTCTTTCAGGGCGAGGACATAACCCGCCTGGGCACGGAAAAAATCGTCACCCGGGGCGTCACCCAGGTCCCCGAGGGCCGCATGATCTTTCCCCGCCTGACCGTGCGCGAGAACCTGCTCATGGGGGCCTATCTGCGCCGGGACAAGGCCGGGATCAAGGCGGGCGAGGAGCGGGCCTACGAGCTCTTTCCGGTCCTTCGGGAGCGGCGGACCCAGATGGGCGGCACCCTGTCCGGGGGCGAGCAGCAGATGCTTGCCATCGGCCGCGCCCTCATGGCACAACCGGCCTTGCTCTTGCTCGACGAGCCGTCCCTGGGCCTTGCGCCCATGGTGGTGGAGAATATTTTCGAGATCATTCAGCAGATCAACGCCGAGGGCGCCACGGTCATGCTCGTGGAGCAAAACGCCCAGATGGCCCTGCAGATATCCCACCGGGGCTATGTCCTGGAGACCGGGCAGGTCACCCTGGAAGGCCCGTCGGCCGGGCTACTGGCCGACCCCAAGGTGCGCTCCGCCTATCTTGGCCTGGACTAAGGCGGGCGGCCGGATCATTTTTTGGCGCAAAAGGACGAGGTTATGGACAAGATCATCGACCGGGGACTGACCTTTGACGACGTGCTGCTGGTGCCTGATTATTCCGAGGTGACCCCGGATCAGGCGGACGTCAGCTCGTATCTCACCCCGGACATCAAGCTCAATATCCCGCTTTTGAGCGCCGCCATGGACACGGTCACCGAGTCGCGCATGGCCATCTCCCTGGCCAGAAACGGCGGGGTGGGGGTCATCCATAAAAACATGCCCGTGGAGCGCCAGAGGCTCGAGGTGGAGAAGGTCAAGAAGTCCGAGTCCGGCATGATCATCTCCCCCATCACCGTGCCGCCGGAAATGACCGTGGCCCAGGCCCTTTCGGTCATGTCCGAATACAGCATCTCCGGGCTGCCCGTGGTGGACGGGGTCCGGCTGGTGGGCATCGTCACCAACCGCGACGTGCGCTTCGTCAAGGATTCGGTGACCAGGGTCAAGGACGTGATGACCAAGGACAATTTGGTCACCGTGCCCGTGGGCACCACCCTGGAGGAGGCCAAGCACCACCTGCACCAAAACCGCATCGAAAAGCTTCTGGTGGTGGACGACGACAACAAGCTGCGCGGGCTGATCACCATCAAAGACATCGAAAAGATCCGCAAATATCCCAACTCCTGCAAGGACGACCTGGGGCGGCTGCGGGTGGGCGGGGCCGTGGGCGTGGGCGGCGACAGAAACGAGCGGGTCCAGGCCCTGGTGGACGCCGGGGTGGATTTCATCGTGCTCGATTCGGCCCATGGCCACAGCAAAAACATCCTGGAGTCGGTTACGGCGCTTAAGTCCGATTTTCCCAACTGCCGTCTGGTGGCGGGCAACGTGGGCACCTACGAGGGCGCCCTGGCGCTGATCAAGGCCGGGGCGGACACGGTGAAGGTGGGCATCGGCCCCGGCTCCATCTGCACCACGCGCATCGTGGCCGGCGTGGGCGTGCCGCAGGTCACGGCCATCATGGAGGCCGTGCGGGCCTGCCGGGAGCATGGCCGCTGCCTGATCGCCGACGGCGGGGTGAAGTTCTCCGGGGACATCGTCAAGGCCATGGCCGCCGGGGCGGACACGGTGATGATGGGCAGCCTGTTCGCCGGAACCGAGGAGAGCCCGGGGGAGACCATCCTCTACCAGGGCCGCACCTACAAAATCTACCGCGGCATGGGCTCCATCGACGCCATGCGCGAGGGCAGCTCGGACCGTTACTTTCAGGACAAGACCAAAAAGCTCGTTCCCGAGGGGATCGTGGGCCGGGTGCCGTTTAAGGGGCCGGTGACCGAGAGCCTCTACCAGCTCGTGGGCGGACTCAAGTCCGGCATGGGCTACTGCGGCTGCAAGGATATCGCCGAACTCCAGAGCAAGGCCCGCTTCGTGCGCATCTCCACGGCGGGGCTGCGGGAGAGCCACGTCCACGACGTGATCATCACCAAGGAAGCCCCCAATTACCGGGTGGACACCTATTAACGCGGACCGACCGAGCGTCGCCGCCAACCGCGTTCGCCACAAGGCCGCAGGACGTCACAAAACGCCATGACCCATTCCGACACCGTCGTCATACTGGATTTCGGCTCCCAGTTCACCCAGCTCATCGCCCGCCGGGTGCGCGAGGCCGGGGTCTATTCGGAGATCCACCCCTGCACCACCCCCGTGGCCAAACTGCGCGAGCTGGCCCCCCGGGCGCTCATCCTTTCCGGCGGCCCCTCGAGCGTCATCGAACCCGGCGCGCCCAGCCTGGACCCGGGGGTCTTCGACCTGGAGCTGCCGATCCTTGGCATCTGCTACGGCATGCAGCTTTTGTCGCATATGCTGCCCGGCGGCCGGGTGGTGTCCTCCACGGACCGCGAATACGGCCGTTCGGAATTTAGCGTGACCGCCGTCTCGCCCCTTTTCGAAGGCCTGCCGACGGACCGGGCGCTCACGGTGTGGATGTCCCATGGCGACCGGGTCAAGTCGCCGCCGGAGGGCTTTACGGTGCTCGGCTCCACCCCCACGGTGGATGTCGCGGCCATGGCCGATCCGGTGCGGCGCATCTACGCCCTGCAGTTTCACCCCGAGGTGGCCCACACCGAGGACGGTTCGCGCATCCTGCACAACTTCCTGTTCAAGATCGCCGGGCTTTCCCCGGGCTGGTCCATGTCCTCCTTCGCGGCCACCCAGGAGAGGCTTTTGCGCGAGCAGATCGGCGACAAGCAGGTGGTGTGCGCCCTGTCCGGCGGCGTGGACTCCACGGTGGTCGCGGTCATGCTGCACAAGGCCATCGGCAAGCAGCTGCACTGCATCTTCGTGGACAACGGCCTGCTGCGCTTAAACGAAGGCGAAGAGGTGGCGGCCTATCTGCGCGAACACTTCGATTTGAACCTCATCCACGTCAAGGCCGACGAGCTTTTCCTGTCGCTTCTGGCCGGGGTCACGGACCCTGAGGAGAAGCGCAAGATCATCGGCCGCACCTTCATCGAGGTCTTCGAGCGCGAGGCCAAAAAACTCCCGGGAGTTGAGTTTCTGGCCCAGGGAACCCTTTATCCCGACGTCATCGAGTCCGTGTCGTTTAAGGGGCCGTCCGCCGTCATCAAGAGCCATCACAACGTGGGCGGGCTGCCCGAGATCATGAAGCTGTCCTTGGTCGAGCCGTTGCGCGAGCTTTTCAAGGACGAGGTGCGCAAGGTGGCGGTGGAGCTGGGGCTGCCGGACTTCATCATCTGGCGGCATCCCTTCCCGGGGCCGGGGCTGGCCATCCGGATCATCGGCGAGGTCACGCCCAAGCGTCTGGACATCCTGCGCCGGGCGGACAAGATCGTGCAGGCCGAGCTTCTGGCCTCGGACTGGTACCGCAAGGTGTGGCAGGGCTTCGCCGTGCTTTTGCCGCTTAAGACCGTGGGGGTCATGGGCGACGACCGCACCTATGAAAGCGTGTGCGCCGTGCGGGTGGTGGACAGCATAGACGCCATGACCGCCGACTGGTCCAGGATTCCGTCCGAGGTCCTGGCAACCATATCGAATCGGATCATCAACGAGGTCAAGGGGATCAACCGCGTGGTGCTGGACATCTCCTCCAAACCGCCAAGCACCATCGAGTGGGAATAGACCGGACGCGACGCGTCTGAAACGGGACCCTATATGTTCGGCATCGGCACGACGGAACTTCTGGTCATCCTGGTGGTGGCGCTTATCGTCATCGGCCCAAGCAAGCTGCCTGACGTGATGCGCACCATCGGCAAGGGCCTGGCGGAATTCCGCCGGGTGAGCACGGACGTGAAAAGCACGCTTGAGGCCGAGGTGCAGCGCGCCGACGACGCCAAGCGCAAGGAAGAGGCCAAAAAGGAGCTGTTTCCGGACAAAGATCCGGCCACAGCCGACGCGGCCCCACAACCGGCCACAACTGACGCGGCCCCGGAACCGGCCAAGGCTGACGCCGGACCGGCCCAGGCGGCGGCCGCCGCCGAGTCCGCGACGGCGGAAAAGCGGACGGCGTGACCACGCGCCGCAAGGGGACGACCATGCCTGAGCGAACGGCCCGCATCGAGCGCAAGACCGCCGAGACCGACGTGACCGTGTCCCTGCGCCTGGACGGCGAGGGGCGGACCCGGTGCGACACGGGGTTCGCGTTCGCCGACCATATGCTGACGCTTTTCGGGTTCTGGGCCGGGTTCGACCTGGAGGTGGCCTGCCGGGGAGACCATGCGGTGGACGCCCACCACAGCCTGGAAGACGTGGGACTGGCTCTGGGGCAGGCCCTTTTGGCCGCCGCCGGGGACCGCGTCGGCATCGAGCGGGTGGGCTACGCCCGGGTCCCCATGGACGAGGCCCTGGCCGAGGTCACGGCAGACCTGTCGGGGCGGCCGTATCTGGTCTATCTGGAGGACACCCTGCCTGCCGTGGTTGCGGGCGAGGAAAAAGACGTGTGGCGCGAGTTTTTCAAATCCCTGGCCATGAGCGCCAAAATGAACCTTCACATATGCTTCGTTTACGGCCAAAATGGCCATCACCAGCTCGAAGCCGCCTTCAAGGCGCTGGGAATGTCCCTGCGCCGGGCATTGGCCGCCGGGAGAACCGGCGTGCCCAGCACCAAAGGGAGCCTTGACCGATGAACACGTTGCCGATGAAACGGTTGTTCGTGGCCGCCGCCGTGGCGCTTCTGGTTTTTTCCCTGGGGTGCAAGAAAAAGCCCCCGCAAAGCGCCGCGCCCATGCAGGCCACGGTGGCCGTGGCCCCGTTCTCCAACCCCAGGTCGGATTACGAGCTGCTGGCCGGCTATTTGCCTGAGGACTCCCAGGCGGTGAGCGAGGGCGTGCCCGGCAAGCTCGACGAGGTCTTCACCGGGGTCCTGTCCGCAGGGTCCAAGGCCCGGACCATCTCCCCGGCCGCCGTGGGCAACTGCGTGCGCACCGAAGGCCGCGAGGAGTCCGGCGGCCGTCTGGGCACGCTCAAGTACTGGCAGGGCATCGGCCGCTGCGCCGGTTCGGACTATGTGGTCGTGCCCCAGGTCCTGGCCTGGCGGGAGCGCGAGGGGTCGGCCATGGGGACCACCGTGTCCGCCGCCGTGGTCATCAATTTCTACCTGCTGGACGTCAAGACCGGCGGGGTGATCAAGTTCCTCCATTTCGACGAGGAGCAGCTCGCCCTGGCCGACAACCTGCTTGAGGCCGGAAAGTTCTTCGAACGCAAGGGCCGGTGGCTGACGGCCTATGAACTGGCCTCGGAAGGCATGCGCAAGGCGGTGAAGGAGTTCGGCTTGTGATCGTCTACCCGGCCATCGATTTGAAAGACGGCCGCTGCGTGCGGCTGCGCCAGGGCCGGGAAGACGACGTCACCGTCTTTTCCGAGGACCCCGAGGCCATGGCCCACCACTGGGCCGACCTGGGGGCCAGGTGGCTGCATGTGGTGGACCTGGACGGGGCCTTCTCAGGCATCCCCAAAAACGCGCCGCTTATCGGGCGCATCTGCTCCCAACTGGACATCCCGGTCCAGCTCGGCGGCGGCATCCGCGACCAAAGCGTGGCCGAGGCCTACCTGGACGCCGGGGTGACGCGCATCCTCATCGGCACCATGGCCCTGACCGATCCGCAGGGCTTTGGCGAGATCGCCCGGGCCTTGCCCGGCCGGGTGGGGGTGTCGCTGGACGCCGCCGACGGCCGCCTCAAGATCCGGGGCTGGGTGGACGACGCCGGAATGACCGTGGAGGACGTCCTGCCGCGCCTGGAAGACCAGGGCGTGTCCTTTCTGGTCTATACCGACATCAGCCGCGACGGCATGCAGACCGGGGTGAACATCCCGGCCATGGAGCGGCTGCTTTCGCTGACGAAGCTCCCGGTCATCGCCGCAGGCGGCGTGGCCACCCTGGACGACGTGAAGGCCCTGGCCCCTCTGGCCGAAAAGGGCCTGGACGGGGTCGTCAGCGGCCGGGCCATCTACACCGGCACATTGGATTTCAAGGCCGCTGTGGCCTTCGTGGCAAGCCTGTAGGGCATGTTTTCCAGCCGTCGCCGTTGCGGCGGCGACAGGGACATTTGAGAATGAGAGTCGTCTTCCCTGACCCCGGCCGGTGGGCGAGGGGGGACGTCCCGACCACAACAGGCGGCGGGCAGACCCACAACAGGGAGAAAACCGGCCCACAACAGGTAAAGTGCCGGCCCACAGCAGGCGATGCGCCGACGCACAACAGGCGAAAAACCGGCGGGCACGCCGCCAGGAGCGATCCCATGCCCAGCATCGAAGTCAAGGGAATGTCCTGCAACCACTGCGTGATGAACGTAACCAAAACACTGTCCGCCCTGCCCGGGCTCACGAACGTGTCCGTGGATCTGGCCAAGGGGCTGGCCACCTTCGACGCGCAGGCCTTTGACGCCGAGGCCGTGCGCGCCGCCATCGCCAAAATCGGGTTCGAACCCGGGGCGGTGCAGTAGGGCGGCGCATGGCGTTTGACCACTGGAAGGCCATGGGCCGGGTTCCGTCCACCCTGCATCCGGACCCGGCCCTTGCCGGGTATTTCGGCCCGCAGACCACGGTTTTGGACCTGGGCTGCGGGGACGGCCGGACCCTGTCCGAACTGGCGTCGGCCGCCGGGCGCGGGGACGCCCCCGGGGGGCCTCGTCCGCTGTGGGCCGGGGTGGACGCCAACGCCCCAAGCCTTGCGGCGGCGCGGGAGCGCAACCTGCCCGACACGGCCCTCATCCAGGCCGATCTGGCCCGCCTGCCCCTGGCCGACGGGAGCTTTGAGTACGGCGTCATGCACGCCGTTTTGACCACGCTCGACACGCCGTCGCTGCGCCGGGCGGTGCTGGCCGAGGCGGCCCGCGTGCTGTCGGCCGGGCTGTCCTTCTCGGATTTTTTATTGACCCCGGAGGCGGCGCTGTACCGGGAGCGCTACGAACGGGGCCTTGCGGAGACCGGGGAGTGGGGAACCTTCCGGGTCATGGACGGCGGGCGGCATCTCTACACCGCCCATCACTATCGCCTTGAAGAACTACACGATCTTTTTTCGCAGGCAGGTTTTTTTCGTCTGGATATGCGGTGCGTCCAGTCCCGGACACGCTCCGGAAACGTGATAAACGGCGTTGTGGGGATGGCCCATCTGGCCTGATACGTCATTTTTTTCACGTCACCGATCCATCATAAAAGCCAACAAAAAAGGTGAGTTCCGGGGAGTCCAAGACGTCTCCGGAGGGATATTGGCCTGCCGGGTGTGAAAAACAGCGGCGTAATCCCTTTCCTTTCCTAGATTCCTCGCTTATATTTTCCGGCCCGGTGCGGATTTTTCCCCCCAGTCCGGGAGGGGCTTGACAGAGGCCAGCGAATCAACTAAATGCCTCCGTCTTTGTCATTAAAAGTTACGGAGAAGGGTATGCCCACGATTAATCAGCTCATCCGCAAGGAGCGCGCCAAGGTCGCCAAGCGCCGGAAAACCCCGGCATTGCAGGCCTGTCCCCAGCGCCGTGGCGTGTGCACCCGCGTGTACACCACCACCCCCAAGAAGCCTAACTCGGCCCTGCGCAAGGTGGCCCGTGTCCGGCTGACCAACGGCATCGAGGTGACCTCGTACATTCCCGGCGAGGGCCACAACCTCCAGGAGCACTCCGTGGTCATGATCCGCGGCGGCCGCGTCAAGGATTTACCCGGCGTGCGCTACCACATCATTCGCGGCACCCTGGATACCGCCGGTGTCAACGATCGCCGCCAGAGCCGGTCCAAGTACGGCTCCAAGCGCCCGAAATAAGAACTTTTTTAGAAGAAAGACCAGGACAAGGAGTGATGAGGTATGCCTCGTAAAGGCCCCGTCCCCAAAAGATCCGTGCTGCCCGATCCCAGATATGGCAGCCAGTTGATCACCAAGTTCATCAACCGTCTGATGCACAACGGCGAGAAAAGCGTCGCCGAAGGCCTGTTCTATCGGGCCGTGGACGTCCTGGCCGAGAAAGCCGGCGAGGATCCCCTGAAGGCCTTTGAAAAGGCCCTGGGCAATGTCCGTCCGCACATGGAGGTCAAGCCCCGCCGGGTTGGCGGCGCCACCTACCAGGTGCCCATGGAAGTGCGCCCCGAGCGTCAGGTCACCCTGGCTATCCGGTGGGTCATCAATTACGCCCGCTCGCGTGGCGAGAAGGGCATGGCCGAGAAACTGTCCGGGGAACTCCTGGATGCCTACAACAATCGCGGCGGAGCGGTGAAGAAGCGCGAAGACACTCACCGTATGGCTGAGGCCAACAAGGCCTTTGCTCATTACCGCTGGTAGCGGAGATTTTCGTGTCCAAGCCCGTACCCATCGAGCGGCAACGCAACATTGGCATCATGGCCCACATTGATGCCGGGAAGACCACGACCACGGAGAGAATTCTCTTCTATACGGGCGTGTCCCACAAGATCGGGGAAGTCCATGACGGCCAGGCCACCATGGATTGGATGGTCCAGGAACAGGAGCGCGGCATCACCATCACCTCCGCCGCCACCACCTGTTTCTGGCGCGACCATCGCATCAACATCATTGACACCCCCGGGCACGTCGACTTCACCATCGAGGTGGAGCGCTCCCTTCGGGTTCTCGACGGGGCCGTGGCGGTCTTTGACGCCGTGGCCGGGGTCGAGCCCCAGACCGAGACCGTGTGGCGGCAGGCCGAGCGATACAACGTACCGCGCATGAGCTTCGTCAACAAGATGGACCGGGTCGGGGCGGATTTCTTCCGTTGCGTGGACATGATCCGTGACCGCCTGGGCGCCAAGCCCGTTCCGCTGCAGATCCCCATCGGCTCCGAGGAAAATTTCCTGGGCATCGTGGATCTGATCCGGGGCAAGGCCGTGTATTTCGACGACAGCACCAAGGGCCGGGAATACGTCGAAAAGGACATTCCTCCCGAGCTGGCCGAGCGTTCCGAAGAGCTTCGGCTGGCCATGCTCGAGGCCGTGGCCGAGGAAGACGACAGCCTCCTGGAAAAGTATCTGGGCGGCGAAGATATTTCTCCGGAGGTGTTGGTGGCGGCCATCCGCAAGGCCACCATCGGGTTGTCCATCTGCCCGGTCCTGTGCGGTTCGGCCTTCAAGAACAAGGGCGTGCAGCCCCTGCTCGACGCCGTGGTGGACTATCTGCCGTCTCCGGTGGACATCCCCCCGGTCGTCGGCGCCGATCCCGATCATCCGGAAACGGAGATTCCCTGCCCCTGCGATCCCCAAAAGCCCCTGGCGGCCCTGGCCTTCAAGCTCATGTCCGACCCCTTCGTGGGACACCTGACCTTCCTGCGCCTGTATTCCGGGCGCATCGAATCGGGCATGACCGTGGTCAACGCCACCACCGGGAAAAAGGAGCGCATCGGGCGGTTGCTCAAGATGCACGCCAACAAGCGCGAGGACATCAAGGAAGCGGAAGCCGGCGACATCGTGGCCGCCGTGGGCATGAAGATCACCAGCACCGGCGACACCTTGTGCGAAGTGGGCAAGCTGGTGAAGCTCGAGTCCCTGACCATTCCCGAGCCGGTCATCGAAGTGGCCATTGAGCCCAAGACCAAGGCCGACCGCGACATCCTGTCCCAGGCCCTGGCCAAGCTGGCCAAGGAAGACCCCTCGTTTAGGGTCAAGGGCGACGAGGAGAGCGGCCAGACGCTGATCGCGGGCATGGGCGAATTGCACCTGGAAATCATCGTGGACCGCCTGATGCGCGAGTTCGGGGTCAACGCCAACGTGGGCCAGCCCCAGGTGGCCTACCGCGAGACCATCACCAAGTCCGTCAAGCACGAGAACCGCTACGTCAAGCAGACCGGCGGCCGGGGCCAGTACGCCCACGTGGTCATTGAAATCGGTCCCAAAGAGGACGGCGGGTACGAGTTCGTCAACTCCATCGTTGGCGGCGTGATCCCCAAGGAATACATCCCGGCGGTGGACAAGGGCATGCAAAACGCCATGAAGTCCGGCGTTTTGGCCGGGTTCCCGGTGGTGGACATCAAGGCCGAGCTGACCTTCGGCTCCTTCCACGAAGTGGATTCCTCGGAGCAGGCGTTCTACATCTGCGGTTCCCAGGCCTTCAAGGAAGCGGTTCACAAGGCCGGACCGGTGCTGCTAGAACCCATCATGATGGTCGAGGTGGTCACCCCGGACGATTACCTGGGCGAGGTCATGGGCGACTTAAGCGGCCGTCGCGGCCGGGTCTCCAAGCTCGACGCCAGGCCCGGGGCCCAGATCATCAGCGCCAATGTGCCCCTGTCTCAGATGTTCGGTTACGCCACGGACCTGCGTTCGCGTACCCAGGGCCGGGCCACCTTCACCATGCAGTTCGATCACTACGAAAAGGTTCCCGCCAGTCTGGCCGAGGAACTGGTGAAAAAGAAATAAGCGCCTTTGCGGCGACTGGCCCTAGGCCGTAAAACAGACCACACGACGACTAAACGCAGGGGGAAACCATGGGCAAGGCGAAATTCGAGCGCAACAAGCCGCATGTCAACATCGGCACCATCGGCCACATCGACCACGGGAAAACGACCCTGACGGCGGCCATCACCAAGCTGGCCAGCATGAA
>Ga0209800_10000784_pt1 | contig 41044 bp, 28 predicted proteins | sample Higcelweek8metaG_FD_187174 | JGI IMG/M metagenome (GOLD analysis project Ga0209800, IMG submission 187174) | Freshwater pond sediment microbial communities from the University of Edinburgh, under environmental carbon perturbations - High... | ecosystem: Environmental > Aquatic > Freshwater >...
GGGTCGTCGCCGACTGGATCCAGTTCTACAACCACCGGCGTCCACATCAGGCGCTGGGCATGAAGACACCCGCTGAGGCGTATGCCTTAGCGGCCTGACCTGTGCAGAAACCGCTGGGTCATTACACATCACCGCGACCTTCACGCAGCCGTAGGGTGGGCCCCTGGCCCACCTTCTCGCCGATCGCGATAAAACCAGGCATCAAGCGGATGCATGTGCGGGATTGCTTGCGATGCAGTTGGCTTGGTTCAAGAGCGGTGGGCCAGGGGCCCACCCTACGCGCTATTTCCCGCGACGATCAATCGCTTCCGCCAACACCACTTCGTAAAGATGCATCCGGACCCGCGTGAACGATGCACGCAAGCCGATGAGGTAGCCGATCGCGAAGAACAGCCCCGGAACCACCTGCCAGAGTGGAAGATCCAGCGAGTCCGCAGTAAACGCCTTCATCTGCACCGAAATCGCCAGGACCAAGGGCAGAATCCCGAAGCGTTCAAAGCCGCCGCCGATGAGCGAGAGTTTGGCGAGCAGACGTGCCTGCATCGTCTGGATGAAGCGAAGATGCTGCTCGAGCGTCTGCTTCGGAAATTTCGACAGCCAAGCTTGCAGACGATCGAATTCGGCAAAATCGTGATCCGCCTGGGCGTTGTCCTCCGATCTTCCGCACCAGATCGACAACGCTATGACGAAAGCACTGCGCGCAAAACCGGGCGCAAACAGGATGACCATCATCCAGAACCCGACGTTCGTCATCGTGATCATCCACGATTCAAGCGCCAGGAATTGACTCAGCAGCGAGGGAAGCAACCCGACGATGACGCCGATCCCTCCGCCGATATCGAGCCAGTATTGCCAGCGCGGCCGATTGAGCGCAGCGGCCGGTCCCTCAGGTATCGCAACGATCTTTTTTTCGAGTTCGGAGAAGGAAAAGTGTTTGGCGTCCATGCGTCATCGTCCGTTGGAAATAGCAGCCTCGTAGGGCGGGCTCAAGCCCGCCGCTTTTGTCAACGATAAAAATCGAATCCGTCTGCAAACAGGTCCGCAACAGACCGCTCACCATTTGGCGCGGTGCGCAGCTTCGTTCAATCGGCGGGTGCGAGACCCGCCCTACGCGCTGTCGGCTCGCCTCCGAAACCGTCGTCTTGCCCTGGATGATCTCCAGTACCAATGAAGACTTCCGACGCGCGGTCCAACGCTTGATCTCTTCTTCCATTACTGCACTCATGGGTGGCTCCTTTTCCAAGGTTACACCTGAGCAGGTTTTCACTGGGTCATTACATGGGAGCACAGCATACGACCAGATCACACAGCTTCATGAATCGTCGTCACCCGCGGCACGGCCGCTTCGACGTGGCGGGTTTCACCCGCCTTACAAGTTTATGCGATTAAATCGACGACAGACCCAACATCCACGCCTGTCGTACGCCGGTCTAGGATGATTGCTTCTTGCTCACTGAGACTCGCAACGACATCGATCGCCAAACGAGCAGCCTTCAGAGCCCTCGGTTTACTGTCGCCCACCTTCACCACTTCTCTTGCAGACTGTTCGAATCGAGCGGGCAACAACTCAATGTTACGCTCACCATCACTCAACGCCTTCTTGTAGACATTGAACAAGCGAGAAACTAGGGCAATCTGCCCAGCTTGTTGGGTAGCAAGTTTCGGATTAAGAATCACGAAATTCCAGATCAACTGCTTCAAAAAATTCATTAGATGCTTCGTTTCATCTGGCATCTTGAGCTTGAAGTAGGGGCCAGACTTGTCGACAGTCACGTCTGATAAAAACCTAGTTATTGCTCCAGAACGAAAGCTTCCCAGAATACTTAACTGAGCAACAGACCCCGGAGATGCATCATCGGAAGTAGCTGTCTGCAAGAAGGCGCAAGCCTCGGAAATTCTCTCCCGACTCTGATCAAAGTACTTCAAGCTCTTGTTATTCGGATCACGTGCGCGCCACCGTTCAAAGAGAGAACCAATTAACGAATCATTCTCATCTGATAACCGATCGACGGGGAGCATGCCTGCGCGATAGAAGTCTTCTAGATCATGGACGCTGTAAGTGATTTCATCTGCTAAATCCATGATCTGCGCTTCAAGGCTCTTTTCCTCATCTTGAAATGCAGAATTTCCTTCACGCGAAAAAAGAAATGCCGGCTTATCCTCATCGTAATAGCCAAATTTCTTACTGTGCGGCCCGGTCCTATCGCGCGCCCATGGGTACTTTAGTGTAGCGTTTAAGCATGCACGCGAGAGATTGAGCCCAGAATAGCTATCCTTGTGGATGGCAAGCCTTGTCAGAATACGAAAAGTCTGGGCATTCCCTTCAAAGCCATCGCTCAGCCCGGATGTGACTGCTAGCTGATTCAGGCACTTTTCCGCGACATGTCCAAATGGCGGATGCCCCAAGTCATGTGCCAAGGCAGCGGTTTCACACACATCGGGGGAAAGTTCATCAGAAAGAGACGAATCCTCGTCTAACAAGCGCTCTGCAAGGCGGCGTGACACCTGCGCGACCTTAAGCGAATGGGTCAGCCTATTGTGAAATAGATGCCCTTCACTTGAACTTACAACTTGCGTTACTCCGCCGAGCCGCTTGAAACAATCGCTGTAAAGTATCCGATCACGATCACGCTGGTAATCGCCTCGGGAATCTCCGGCTACGACGGCTTGCCCATGCTGACGATCATTTCGGTTAAGCGGCGCTGAAGGCGTCGCTTTTTCTGGTTTTGCTTGTTTTTGCGCCCGCCTTCTTTTGACTTGGGGCAATGGTCCACGCACGTGTGATGGTCGCTTCGCCATTATCAATCATCCTGTAGGCCGCAAGTTTCACTTCCGCCGGTCTGTAAGTGCCAACCGGTAACTTGTGATTTACGTGAATCAACACTTGTCCGAACGTAACAGGCTTATGGCTCCCTGTGATGAATGTCCTGACCTCATCCAATACTTTTACTTTCTTCGTGCTCATGAGCAGGCCCTTCGGTTGAAAGCTCAAGGGTAGTGTACATGACTCGATCTCACCGAGTGATACGTCCTCACCCACACTTCGAATACCCACAATTCAAACAAGTAGCACACCCATCCATGATCACAATGGCCTTCGTGCTGCACTTGTGACACATCGTCGCCGAAGGCGGAAAACTCACGCCTTCGCCTGTCACCTCGATATCCTCTTCCCGCGCCACCGCAGCAACCGCCGTGGCGACTACATCAGACTTTTTTTTTGCGCGATTCTCTTCATACGCGCGACGCTTCTCGGCGATCAACGCGCGCTGCGCATCGCTCATGTCCGGATCGTGCATCAGGCCGATGGTCTTGAGGTGGTCTTCGACGATCATGCCCAGTTCGGCGACCAGCGACGGCATGTACACGCCGCCGGCCTTGAAGTAGCCGCCCTTGGGGTCGAACACGGCCTTCATTTCCTCGACCAGGAAGGTCACGTCGCCGCCCTTGCGGAACACGGCCGACATGATGCGGGTGAGGGCGACGATCCACTGGAAGTGTTCCATCGACTTGGAGTTGATGAAGATCTCGAAGGGGCGGCGCTGTTCGTGCTCGTTGCCGGCGTTGAGCACGATGTCGTTGATCGTCACGTACATGGCGTGTTCGACCAGCGGGGATTTGATCTTGTAGGTGCTGCCGATCAGCACTTCGGGGCGCTCGATGCGCTCGTGCATCTGGATGACGTCGGCGACGGGCAGCGCGGTTTCGGCCTCGACGGTCTCGCGCGGGACGGAGGCGCCGGGGGCGGCCTTGTCTTCGGGTTTGACGACGGCGTAACCCTTGATTTTCTTGTCGATCTTGACGGCCATTGAGCGTATTCCAGATGCGGTGTTGGTGTTCGGGCGGGTGGCTTGCTTTACCCCTCCCCAGGCCCTCCCCTTCGCTATGCGAAAGGGAGGGAGGAGGTGCGGCTTACTTCTTTTTCGCGGCTTTCTTTGCGGATTTCTTTGCCGCTTTTTTTGGTGCGGCTTTCTTCACCGCTTTCCTGGCGGTCGCTTTTTTGGCGGGCGCTTTCTTGGCGACAGCCTTTTTGGCGCCCTTCTTCGCAGGGGCCTTCTTGGCGACAGCCTTTTTGGCGCCCTTCTTCGCAGGAGCCTTCTTGGCGGCGGCCTTCTTCGCGACCTTCTTCACCGCGGTCTTCTTGGCGGCGGCTTTCTTCGCGGCTTTCTTGGCGGTCTTCTTGGCAGCGACTTTCTTGGCGGCTTTCTTGGCGGTCTTTTTCGCGGGCTTCTTGTCGCCGGAGACCTTGGCCTTCACCGTTTCCACGGCGGAGGCGGCCTTGGCCTTGGCGTCGTCGACGGCCTTGCCGGCGGCCTTGCGGGCCTTGCTGGCGGTCTTTCTGGCTTTCTTCACCGCTTCACCCACGGCCTGGCCGGCCTTGGTGTTGGCGACGGCATCGCCCACTTCCTTCGCTTTGTCAGCCACCGCTTCGGCGGCGTCGGAAATCGCTTCCGTGATCACATTGCCATTGCTCATGGTGGTTCCTCGTCAGGGGTTCTACAGGGGTCACTTCATCGTGCATCCACGGGCGGTTGCCCGTGTGCGGAATGTAGCGCGAACCGTGGTGGTGCGGTGAAAAACAGGAGTGGGGTTCCGGCGACTCTTTCACCCCTCCCCAACCCTCCCCTTCGCTATGCGAAAGGGAGGGAGCAGAGCGAGATCAGAACTTGCCGTAATAGCCTTCTTTCAGGGCGTCGAAGAGGTTGGCGGCGGTGTGCATCTCGCCGTCGTATTCGATCTCTTCGTTGCCCTTGACCTCGATGAAGCTGCCGTCTTCCAGCTCGAAGCGGTAGAGCGTGCTTTCGAGGTCGGCTTCCTTCACCAGCACGCCCTGGAAGGCGGCGGGGTTGAAGCGGAAGGTGGTGCAGCCCTTGAGGCCCTGTTCGTAGGCGTAGCGGTAGATGTCCTTGAAGTCCTCGTACGGGTAATCGGTGGGGACGTTGGCGGTCTTGGAGATGGAGCTGTCGACCCAGCGCTGGGCGGCGGCCTGGACGTCGACGTGTTCCTTGGGGCTGACGTCGTCGGCGGCGATGAAGTAGTCGGGCAACTTGGCCGACGGGTCTTCGCTGAAGGGCATCGCCTTGGCGTTGATCAGTTCGCGGTAGGCCAGCAGCTCGAAGCTGAAGACGTCGACCTTTTCCTTGGACTTCTTGCCTTCGCGGATGATGTTGCGGCTGTAGTGGTGCGCGAACGAGGGCTCGATGCCGTTGGAGGCGTTGTTGGCCAGCGACAGGCTGATGGTGCCGGTGGGCGCGATCGAGCTGTGGTGGGTGAAGCGCGCGCCCACGTCGGCCAGTTCGTCCACCAGCTCGGGGGCGACCGCGGCGATGCGCTGCATGTAGCGGCTGTACTTGGCGTGCAGCACCTTGCCGGGGATCTCCTGGCCCAGCTTCCAGCCGTCCTTCGCCATTTCCGGACGCTTGCGCAGCATCTCGGCGGTGACGGCGAAGCGTTCTTCCATGATCGGGGCGGCGCCCTTTTCGCGGGCCAGCTGCAGAGCGACTTCCCAGCCGGCGACGGCCATGTCGCGGGCGATGCGGTCGGTGAACTCCAGCGACGGGGCGCTGCCGTACTTCATGCCGAGCATGGTCATGGTGCTGCCCAGGCCGAGGAAGCCCATGCCGTGGCGACGCTTGCGCAGGATCTCGGCGCGCTGCTGTTCCAGCGGCAGGCCGTTCACTTCGACCACGTTGTCGAGCATGCGGGTGAACACGCGCACGACTTCCTTGTATTCCTCCCAGTCGAACGTGGCCTGGTCGGTGAAGGCGTTGCGCACGAAGTTGGTGAGGTTGACCGAGCCCAGCAGGCAGGCGCCGTACGGCGGCAGCGGCTGCTCGCCGCAGGGATTGGTGGCGCGGATGCTCTCGCACCACCAGTTGTTGTTCATCTCGTTGACCTTGTCGATCAGGATGAAGCCCGGCTCGGCGAAGTCGTAGGTGGAGACCATGATCATGTCCCACAGATGCCGGGCGCGGATGTGCCCGTAGATCTTGCAGGCCACCAGGCCGTCGTCGCGGCTGATGTAGTTGGCGCGGGTGGGCCATTCGCGCCAGACCACCTGCTCGGCGTTGTCCACGTCGATGTCGCCGACTTCCTTCTCGTTGATCGGGAACACCAGCGGCCAGTCGGCGTCGGTCTCGACCGCCTGCATGAAGCCGTCGGTGATCAGCAGCGACAGGTTGAACTGGCGCAGGCGCCCGTCCTCGCGCTTGGCGCGGATGAAGTCGCGCACGTCCGGATGGGCGATGTCGAAGGTGCCCATCTGCGCGCCGCGACGGCCGCCGGCCGAGGACACGGTGAAGCACATCTTGTCGTAGATATCCATGAAGGACATCGGGCCGGAGGTGTAGGCGCCGGCGCCGGCGACGAACGCGCCGCGCGGACGCAGGGTGCTGAATTCGTAGCCGATGCCGCAGCCCGCCTTCAGGGTGAGGCCGGCTTCGTGGACTTTTTCGAGGATGCCGTCCATCGAGTCGGTGATGGTGCCCGACACGGTGCAATTGATGGTCGAGGTGGCCGGCTTGTGTTCCAGCGCGCCCGCATTCGAGGTGATGCGGCCGGCGGGAATCGCGCCGCGGCGCAGCGCCCAGAGGAAGCGTTCGTACCAGTACTTCTGCTTCTCGCCGTTGGGCTCGGCGTCGGACAGCGCGCGGGCGACGCGCTGGTAGGTGCCGTCGATATCGGCATCGACGTCTTCGCCCTGCTTGGTCTTGAGCCGGTATTTCTTGTCCCAGATATCCCAGGACGCCGGCTGCATGGGAATTTCCGCAGCGGCGCCCGCTTTCGCGACCGCTTCAAGACGCACAGTGCTCATCAATGGTTCTTCCTCGAAATTGTTGCGGACGCGACATCGCCGCGACCTGCTGTTCTGATTGCCGGCAGCGGAGCCCCTGCTCCACGCTACCAACGGATTCTGTGATGCGGTTCCGGGTCAAACCGCGAATTACTACTCCTTTTACGACCCGGTATTGCTCGCCTATCTCCTGTGTTTCCTGATGCGGCGACGCTTTCAGCCCCGATCTTCCGTGGAACAAATGTTTCCGTGAAACACCATCGGTAGGGCCGCGGGCCACTCATACCCCAAGATATAGTGGCGCTGCGGGGGGCCAAGCTACGCCCCGGAACGGTCCAAGTCAACGGCTTGACGGCTCGGAAATCATGTCTTCCGCCCAGCGGCATGGCCCCACACCTCCGTTCGGCGGGACGGGGCCGATTCGTGACCGGTTTCATGTTCGGTTTCATGTCCGGTTTAGGCCGTATCCGGGAGACTCCGGACCCCTTGGCGGGCCATCGGACACGACCTCCGGGACTTGATTCCGGGGGCGGCGGCCGCGATCTTCAGGCCACGCCGCAAACGCCCGCACGCCACCCCGCGAGCCCACCCGGACCCGCCCATCGACACCGCCCAGACGCCCATGACCGCCTCCGCCGAACGCACCCGCGTCAAGAAGACTTCCCTGCTGCTCGCCCTGACCGCCGCCGCCGCGTTCGGGGGATTCGCCGCCACCTGGATCCGCGAGGGCCTGCAGCCGCCGGTCATGGCCGCGCCGGCCGTGCCGACGACGATGCCTGCGGTGGCGGCGCTGCCGACCGCCACCGCCGACGGCCAGGCGCTGCCATCGCTGGCGCCGATGCTGCAGAAGGTGATGCCGGCGGTGGTGAGCGTGCGCACCAAGCAGCGGATCCGGGTCAGCCCGTTCGCCGACCCGATCTTCCGGCGCATGTTCCCGGACATGAGCCAGGAGCGGATCAACGAATCGCTGGGCTCGGGCGTGATCGTGGATGCCCAGCGCGGGCTGGTGCTGACCAACCATCACGTGATCGAGGGCGCGGACGACGTCTCGGTGACGCTGGCCGACGGCCGCGAGCTGACGGCCGAATTCCTGGGCTCCGACGCCGATACCGACGTGGCGCTGATGAAGATCCCGGCGGAGAAACTCACCGCGCTGTCGCTGGCGAATTCCGACCAGCTGCGGGTCGGCGATTTCGTGGTCGCGGTGGGCAACCCGTTCGGCGTCGGCCAGACCGTGACCTCGGGCATCGTCTCGGCGGTGGGCCGCAGCAATCTGCCGGGGCTGGGCTTCCAGAACTTCATCCAGACCGACGCGTCGATCAACCCCGGCAACTCCGGCGGCGCGCTGGTCAATCTGCGCGGCGAGCTGATCGGCATCAACACCGCCAGCTTCAATCCGCGCGGCAGCCAGGCCGGCAACATCGGCCTGGGCTTCGCGATTCCGATCAGCCTCGCCCGCAACATCATGGAGCAGTTGCTGACCGGCGGCACCGTGCGGCGCGGCACGCTCGGCATCGACAGCCAGGACGTGGACGCGCGGATCGCGGAGGCGCTGGGCCTCGATCAGGCGCGCGGCGCCGTGGTGACCCGCCTGCATCCGGATTCGACCGCGGCCAGCGCGGGGCTGAAGGTTGGCGACGTGATCGTGGCCGCCAACGGCCAGCGCGTGGACGACAGCGCGTCGCTGCGCAATATCCAGGGTCTGCAGCCGGTGAATTCGAAGATCGCGCTGGACGTGCGTCGCGACGGCAAGCCGCTGAAGATCACCGCGACCCTGCGCGAGCAGCCGCGCGAGATCGACGGCGCCAGTCTCGACCCGCGCCTGGCCGGCGCCAGCTTCGCCGAGCTGCCCGAATCGCTGCGTCGCCAAGGCGCGTCCGGCGTGCTGGTCGATGCGGTGGCGGCCGGCAGCCGCGCCGCCCGCAACGGCCTGCGCAAGGGCGACGTAGTGCAGGCGGCCAGCGTCGGCCAGTTCAGCGACCTCGGCGGGTTCCGCGCCGGTTTCGGCGAGCGCCCCGCCGCGCTGGTGCTGCGCATCTGGCGCAACGGCGGCCAGGGCGATCTGCAGATGCGATAAGCACGGTTTCCGCCGAAAACCCGTGCAATTCGCCCGCCGCTCGCATCCGCAACGGGCGGCGGCCGTCGGCCCGGCGCCAAAGGATTAAGCTCGCCGTCTTTCCTGCGCGAACACCGCCACCGCCATGGTCGACAGCATCGACACACCTCCGGATCCCGGCAGCGGTCAGCAGGACAGCGACGGCTCTGCAACGATAGACGCGGCGCCCACGTCCGCGACGCCGCGCCCGCGCTCGTCCACGGCCGCCATCGTGCTGGCGACGCTGGCGGTGGCCTACACGCTGTGGGCGACCCAGGAACTGCTGCTGCCGGTGCTGCTGGCGATGTTCTTCGCGCTGATCGGCAACCCGATCATCCGCACGCTGGAAAAAATCCATATCCCGCGCTTCGTCGGCGCGCTGGCGGTGCTGTCCACGGGCCTGGCCTGCGCGGTGCTGCTGGGCAGCCTGATGGCGGAACCCGCGGGCAAGCTGATGCGGGAAGTGCCGCGCGAGCTGCGCGAGATCGCGCCCAAGCTGCGCGCGGTGGTCAAGCCGGTGCAGGATGCGAAGAAAGGCGCGGAGAGCATCGCCCGCGTCGCCGGCGGCGAAGACGTCAACGCAGTGCGGCTGGTGCGGACCGAGGTCAACGATCCGTTCCGCTCGCTCACCACGACCCCGCGGATGATCGCGTCGGTGCTGGCGGTGGTGCTGCTGACCCTGTTCTTCATGATCTACGGGGCGAACCTGCAGCGCAGGGTGCTGGCGCTGCTGCCCGGCCGGCAGCAGAAGAAGCTGACCATGGATATCCTGCAGTCGATCGAGCGCGAGATGTCGCGCTACGTGCTGACCATCACCATCATCAACACCCTGCTGGGACTGGCCTTCGCCGGGGTGCTGGTGTGGCTGGGGCTGGCGGTCCCCGAAGCGCTGATGTGGGGCACGCTGGCGGCCCTGCTGAACTATGCGCCGTACGTGGGGCCGCTGATCGGCATCATGGCCATGCTGCTGATGGGCTTCGTGCATTTCGACACGCCGCTGGAAGCGCTGCTGCCGTCCGGCATCTATCTGCTGCTGCATACCCTCGAAGGCCAGTTCGTCACCCCGATCCTGCTCGGCCGGCGCATGGCGCTGTCGCCGCTGGTGCTGATCCTCGGATTGATGGTGTTCGGCTGGCTGTGGGGGATCATCGGCCTGCTGCTGGCGGTACCGCTGCTGGCCTGTACGAAAGTGATACTGGAACGGGTCGACGGCCTCGGGCCCTGGGCGCGGCTGCTGGAGTGATCCGGCGGCGCATGGCAGACGACACCGGGCGGCGGCGGGACCCACGCGCTAAACTCGCGCCGTGAACTTCACCATCCGCGCCATCACCCTCGACCTGGACGACACCCTCTGGCCGTTCCCGCCCATCGGCGCGCGGATCGAACGGGTGCTCGAAGACTGGCTGCGCATCCACAGCCCGCGCACCGCCGAACGCTTTCCCATCGCGGAAATGCGCGCCCTGCGCGAGCGGGTGTTCGACGCGCATCCGCATCTGCTGCACGACATGAGCGCGCTGCGCCTGCTCACGCTGGAGCACGCGTTCCGCGAGTCCGGCGACGATCCGGCGCTGGCGGGCCCGGCCTACGACGTGTTCTACGCCGAGCGCAACCGCGTGGAGTGCTATCCCGACGCGATCGACGCGCTGGCGCGGATCAGCGCCAGGCTGCCGGTGGCGGCGCTGAGCAACGGCAATGCCGATCTGGCCGTGATCGGGCTGGATCATCATTTCGCGTTCCAGCTGGGCGCGCGCGAACACGGCGCCGCCAAGCCCGACCCCGGCATTTTCCTCGCCGCCTGCGAACGCCTCGGCTGCGCGCCGGGCGAGGTGCTGCACGTCGGCGATCACATCGAGATGGACGTCCTGGGCGCCGCCCGCGCCGGCCTGCGCACCGCGTGGGTGCATCGCGACGACGCCCGCACACAGCATCCGCACTGGCCGCACGACGACATCGCGCCCGACCTGATCGTCGCCGACATGGCCGCGCTGGCCGATCTGCTCGACGGCATGGCTGAGCGCATGGCCGATGTCGCAAGCGATCCGCACCCCGCAACGACCTCCCACGGGATCCGAACATGACCGCTCTGCCCGGCCTCATCGCCATCGCCGACCACGCCGATACGCCTGCCCTGCCGCTGCACGTCGTGACCGCAGCCGCGTTCGCGGACTGGTCCGCGCAGCAATCGTCGACGTTGCAGGCGTGGCTGAAGGCGCAGCAGTTCACCGCCGCCGCCGGCAGCCATGCGCTGTTGCCCGGCAGCGACGGTCTGGCCGGCGCGGTGCTGGGCATCGGCGACGCCCACGATCCCTTCGCCTATGCGCATGCGCCCTACGCGCTGCCCGCCGGCGACTGGCGGCTGGCCGATCCGCTCGACAGCGACGCGACCGCGGCGCTGCAACTGGGCTGGGGCCTGGGCAGCTACCGCTTCACCCGCTATCGCGATGCGACCCGCGCACCGGCGCGGCTGGTCTGCGACCTCGATGCCGACACCGCCGCGCAGCTCGCGGCCTGCCTCCGCGCCCGCGACCTGATCAACACCCCGACCGAACACATGGGCCCGGACGAGATGGAAGCAGTGGCGCGCGGGATCGCGCAGACCCACGGCGCCGATATCGACGTGCTGGTCGGCGACGATCTGCTGACCCACAACTTCCCCGCGATCCACGCGGTCGGCCGCGCCTCGCACCGCGCGCCGCGGCTGATCGTGCTGCGCTGGGGCGACGCTGCGCATCCGCACGTCGCCATCGTCGGCAAGGGCGTGTGCTTCGACACCGGCGGCCTCGACATCAAGGCCGCCGCCGGCATGCGCAACATGAAGAAGGACATGGGCGGCGCCGCGCACGCGATCGCGCTGGCCGAGCTGATCATGGCGCGCAAACTGCCGGTGCGGATCACCCTGCTGGTGCCGGCGGTTGAGAACGCGATCGGTCCGAACGCCTACCGCCCCGGCGAAGTCATCGCCACCCGCAAGGGCATCAGCGTCGAGATCGACAACACCGACGCCGAGGGCCGCATCGTGCTGTGCGACGCGCTGACCTACGCCGCCGAGCAGTCGCCGCAGCTGATCCTCGATTTCGCCACGCTGACCGGCGCCGCGCGGGTCGCGCTGGGCCCCGATCTGCCGGTGCTGTTCAGCAACGACGATGCGTTGGCCGACGATTGGCTGGCCGCCGGCATCCGCGGTTTCGACCCGCTGTGGCGGATGCCGCTGCATCGCCCGTACCTGCGCTATCTCACCAGCGGCATCGCCGATCTCGCCAACAGCGGCGCGACGACCATGGCCGGCTGTATCACCGCCGCGCTGTATCTCGAACGCTTTGTGCCGTCGGACTCGCCGTGGGCGCATCTGGATGTCTACAGCTGGAACGACAGCGACCGGCCGGGCCGTCCCGCGGGCGGCGAAGCGCAGGCGCTGCGCAGCTGTTACGCGATGTTGAAGACGCGCTTCGGCTGAACGCGGCTCCGGGCCGAAGCCGGCGTTCGCTTGCGTTGCATCGCCGCCGGCCACACTTCGCTCCATTCGACACGAACACAGGATTTCCATGAAGACGACCTTCCCCCGTCGCACCTTCATCGCCGCCGTCGCGCTGGTCGCCGCGTGCCTCGCGTTCGCCGCCGGTGCGCAGCCTGCGCGCAAACCTGCGACGGCTGCGAGCGCCGGGGCCGCGGCCGTCGCCACCCCGGCGGCGCAGCGCGCCGTGCTGGTGATGGGCGATTCGCTGTCGGCCTCGTATGGACTCACCGCAGCGCAGGGCTGGGTGTCGCTGACCGCGCAGAAGATCGCCAAGGAGAAACCCGGCTGGCGCGTGGTCAACGCCAGCATCAGCGGCGAAACCACCGCCGGCGGCGCGGCGCGCATCGCGGCCGAACTCAAGCGCCACAAGCCGGCCGTGGTGGTGATCGAACTCGGCGCCAACGACGGCCTGCGCGGATTGCCGCTGGCGCAGACCCGCGCAAACCTCACGAAGATGATCGCCGCAGCCAAAGCGGCGAAGGCGAAGGTGCTGCTGATCGGCATGCGCCTGCCGCCGAACTACGGCCCCGATTACACCCAGGGTTTCGAACGCGCGTTCCGCGAACTCTCGCAGCAGCACAAGACCGCATTCCTGCCGTTCCTGCTGGAACCGGTCGCGATGGACGACCGCGCCTTCCAGGCCGACCGCCTGCACCCGACCGCCGCAGCGCAGCCGAAACTGCGCGACCACGTCTGGCCCGCGCTGGCGCCGCTGCTGAAGTAAACATTCCGTTGTCCTGTGTCGCTGCGTCCATGCGGCGGGATGGCGCGTGCGCGGCGGCTTGCGCAGGCCTCCGGACTGGACTTCGCACCGTAACCTGAATCCTTTCGCTCGCGTTGCATCCGCGGCGCACGGGCCCGCGTAACTGTCCTCGTTCCGGTCTTTCGCGCTACCTCCGTGCCGCCCTCCCCGGCGCGAAAGACCGGCCTTTCCCCACAACGAGAGACACTCATCATGAAAATGAAACTGCTGACCGCCGCACTTGCCACTTCTGTCGCATTCGCCGGTATCGCCCTTGCGGGCCATCACGAAGGCGGCATGCACGCCGACAATCCCATGGTCGGCGGCGCACCGATGCTGGTGACCAAGGACATCGTCGACAACGCGGTGAACTCGAAGGATCACACCACGCTGGTCGCCGCGGTGAAAGCCGCCGGCCTGGTCGACACGCTGAAGAGCGCAGGCCCGTTCACCGTGTTCGCGCCGACCAACGCCGCATTCGCCGCGCTGCCGGCCGGCACCGTCGACACGCTGCTCAAGCCCGAGAACAAGGCCACGCTTTCCGGCATCCTCACCTATCACGTGGTCCCGGGCCGCATCGACAGCAAGGCGATCGCCGCGAAGATCAAGGCCGGCAAGGGCACCGCCACCTACACCACCGTGCAGGGCGAGCCGCTGACGTTCAAGGCGATGGGCAACAACGTCACCGTGACCGATGCGAAGGGCAACAGCGCCAAGGTCACCATCGCCAACGTGTACCAGAGCAACGGCGTGATCCACGTGATCGACAAGGTGCTGCTGCCGAAGTAATCGGCAACGATCCAACATTCCATTGCGATGCGATTCGCGGGCGGCTTCGGCCGCCCGTTTTCATTTGCACGGCATCGTTCGCACGCCTCACGACTGCACTGCGCCGATCCATTCGTCGAACCGTCCATCGATTCGTGAAAAAAATGTTTGCAATCGAAAAAATAGGGGTGTAACGTGCGCGCCCATCGCAGCAACGCTTTGTTTCAACGCTGCCGGAACACCACGAATTCCAGCCGAGCCTCCAATGAAACCCGCCTTCCGCACCGCCAACCCGTTCGACACGTCGCGCTTCCATCGCGACGCGGACGCATGCGCGCTGTCGAAGGATGACGGCAATCGGCGCATGCGGCGCGACAACGGCACACACCACGGCTGATCCCTTTCCGGAGATCGGTCGCCCCGATCTCCGAGGCACGCGAACGCCCTCGGATACCCATCCGGGGGTTTTTCTTTTTCGCGTCCGCAAAAACCGACCGACAACACGATTTCCCGAACGATTCTTTTGAATCGTCGCGTCGAAACGCGCGCGAGTCCTTCGCGACGCGAAAGGCTTCGCGCTGCTTTTTTCGGGCATGCGAGCCGATTCGAAGCGAGCCGATTCGAAGCGACACGATCCAAGCCAGCAGGTTCCGAAGCATCCTGCCGCGAACGTCCGGACAATGAAGTCCGCGCACGGGTCGCGCAGTCGCGGAATCCACCATGAGGCACGCAAGTGCTGCGTCGCGATGCTCGACGCGGGTGGCGGCAGCGATCCAGACGACACGATGCGTACGCGCACGCGTCGCAGGATCCGAAGCATCGAGCGGGACACACACGAATATCCGTGCGGCTGAACATATCAGCGCACGAAACCCAACGAAGAGACACGCATCATGCGCCAGGACATGTACAAGGTGATCGTCGAGCGACCGCGTCGCGGCGGCGGCAGCAAGAGCGAAATGCCCGCGCCGGACGACCTGGAGGATTCTCCGCGCCAGGAAGGCCTGCGCAAGCGGCACCGGAGCCGAAAATGGTTGAACGAGAACCTGCGCCCACTGGAGCGATTCCTCGCATCGCAGGTCGGCCGTCCGTGGAACACGGTGTATTCGGAACTCTGCGCCGGCATCGATCGCCGCAACACCGTGCAGCAGCATATCCACCAGCATCTGGAGGATTTCGTGGCGATCAAGGTGATCGAGATCGATGGCGAGCTGTGCGCGAACCGTCGTTGGCGCGTGCACGAACCGCTGTCGTCGTCGTGGTCGGCGAAATACTACGTTCACCCCGAACACGGCATTCTCCTGATCAACCACTTCCGCATCGACACGCGCAGGAAACAGCGCAGGCAACGCCAGATCGCGCATGCGGAACGCAACGGCGGCGTGAGGCCGGATCTTCGCGTCGTCGATCCCGAGAACCAGCTGCATCGGATCGGCGGCGTCTGGTATCGGATTGAAGTCGCGCCGCTACCCGGCGCAGGCATCGGGGACGAAGTTCCGATCGACGCGCTGCGCAGGATCCCGGTCGATCAATGTCCGGTCCGGGACGACAGCAGGAAGGTCGCGGGCAACCTTGCCCTGTTCGGACGCCACGATCTGTACGCCCGCAGCAAGCGCCAGCTCAATGCACGCGAACTGAAGCACTATCGCCTCTCGAACGACAGTGCATGACATCAATCACCGCGCCGCGGAATTGTCCGGCGCACTGGATATCCACATGAACACATCATTCCAACTTCTGCACGCCGACGAGAGCGCCACGCCGATCAAGGGCTGGGTGCGGGGCGTGCCGCTCGAACCGGAAGCGCACCAGCAGTTGCGCAACATCGCTTCGATTCCATTCGTCGGGCCATGGGTCGCGGTGATGCCCGACGTGCATCTGGGCAAGGGCGCGACCGTGGGCTCGGTCATCCCGACCCGCGGCGCGATCATCCCGGCGGCGGTCGGCGTCGACATCGGCTGCGGCATGGCCGCGGTGCGCACCACGCTGCGGGCGAAGGATCTTCCCGATTCGCTGGCGCAGCTGCGCAATTCCATCGAGCGCAGCGTGCCTGTTGGCAACGGCAAGGGCGGCGACCACCGCAAGCTGCCGGACAGCATCGAGACGCGCATCGCCCAGTCCGGGCTGGTCGAACGGCTGGATGCGATCAAGACCAGGCATCGCAGGATCCGCACCGACAAGCTCGACAGGCAGATCGGCACGCTCGGCGGCGGCAACCACTTCATCGAAATCTGTCTCGACGAGGAAGATGCGGTGTGGGCGATGCTGCACTCGGGTTCGCGCGGCACCGGCAACCTGATCGGCAGCTACTTCATCGAGCGCGCGCGCGAGCAGTTGGCGCATCGCGTGCTGGGCTTCCACGTGCCCGACCGCGATCTCGCGTTCTTCATGGAAGGCGAGCCGCTGTTCGACGACTACGTCGAAGCGGTGTCGTGGGCGCAGGACTACGCGCGCGCCAACCGCGAGGCGATGATGGCGCGGGTGCTGCACGAGATGCATCACCGCCTGCCGAAGTTCCAGTTGGAGAAGACCGCGGTGAACTGCCATCACAACTACGTGCAGCGCGAGGAACATTTCGGCCAGTCGCTGCTGGTCACCCGCAAGGGCGCGGTCAGCGCACGCGCGGGCGAGCTGGGCATCATCCCGGGCAGCATGGGCGCGAAGAGTTTCATCGTGCGCGGCAAGGGCAATCCGGACAGCTTCTGCAGCTGCAGCCACGGCGCCGGCCGGAAAATGAGCCGAACGGCCGCACGCCAAAGGATCACGCTGAAGGAGCACCGCGAGGCCACGGCGCACGTCGAATGCCGCAAGGACGAAGGTGTGATCGACGAATCGCCCGCCGCCTACAAGGATATCGACGCGGTGATGGCAGCGCAGAGCGACCTGGTGGAAGTGGTGCACACCCTGCGTCAGGTGGTGTGTATCAAGGGGTGAGGGGCAACAAGCTCGCGCGGCACTGCCGCGCGGTTGCCCCGAACGCCCGCACATGGATGTGCGGGCCGGGCGTTCCGAAGCCCACGATGTATCGCCATGGACGGCATCGCATTGCCGGTAGAAATGATGGAGCTCGCGCGGCACTGCCGCGCAGCTGTCCCGAACGCCCGCACATGGATGTGCGGGCCGGGCGCTCAGAAGTCGCAGGTGTTTCGCCATGGACGGCATCGCATCACCCATCGAAGCCATGTTCATCGCGCGGCACTGCCGCGCACCGCCCCAACCAAAGACGCCGTGCATCAAGCACGGCGTCTTTTTTCATGCGGAACGAACGATCACCCGCAGCAATAGCACTGCAACGGCTTGCCCGGACCACCCGGGCCGAGACTCCCGCCGAAACCCGGGCATTCGGTCCTGCATGCCCAGGAATTGCAGCTTTCGTACTGCGTGCCGGCACTACCGGTCTCGGTGGCGACGGCCTGGGCTGCACCGAAGCCCATCGCCGCAACGAACGCGGCCCCGAGGATCAGCGAACGGAACGACACTCTGCGCATCTTCATATCGACACTCCATCGTCGACGCTGCACGACGCCTTCCTGGCGAAGTGCGCGACGGAACGGGCGCACCATCCATGGTGCGGTATCGCGATGGCTGCGCTTATTCCGGCGCGCAGCAATCGCACAAGGGACCACCGTTGGGCATGATCCCGTAATAGGTGCCGCCGGCTTCGCCGCAGGCGGACATGCACGGCCACACGTCGTCGCAGTAGCCGCGCTGCTCCTTGCCCGGCCGGTCGGTGGCGCTGGCGAACGCCTGCATCGCGCCGAAGCCCATCGCACCGACGAACACCGCGACCAGCAGACCCTTGCGCCAGAACTTTGCTGTCGTCTTCATCATCAACTCCCTGTGGGTGGCCGCGGCGGCGCATCCTTGCGTCGCAGTTCGGCGAGAAGATCGTCGACCTGTTCCCTGGTATCGAAAACGCCCTGTATCGCGTGGCGGACGCGCCCATCGCGATCGATCGCGAGCAACAGCGGCACGCCGCGCGCACGGTAGAGCATCAGTTCGCGCGGCGCGTTCAACAGCGCGACCGGAAAATCGAAGCCGTGCGCGCGGACGAAGGCCTGGGCCTGCTCGGCATCGCACTGGCAGACGCCGATCACCGCGACGCGATCGCCGAACTCTTTCCTGATCGCGCGGGCAGTCTCGGCCACCGTCGGTGCGGATGCGCGGCAGTATTTGCAGGTGTGATTGAAGAAGAAGAGGATCTGGCGTTCGCCGGCGGGCTCACCGAGCGCGAGCTTCGCACCGTCGAGCGCGGTGGTTTCGACCACCGGCACATACATGCCGGGATAAGCATACGCGGCGCGATCGGTCAGCCAGTCGCGATCCGCGCGCAGGCCGCGATTCTGCCAACCGAGCAGGGCGACGAGCACGCTCGCCGCCAACAATGCGATCCATACGAAAATCGAGCGCCACATCCTGGTGACCCCGCAAAACACGATGTCCGCATACTGCGAGCGCCATCCGCGCGCGTCAAGCGCCGCATCCGCGTTCAGGCTGCGGTGTGCGCTTGCTCACGTTCCTGCTGCTGCAGCGTCCACATCTGGGCGTAATGCCCGCCCCGCGCCAGCAGTTCGCCGTGGCGACCGCGCTCGACGATCCGGCCCTGATCCATCACCAGGATCTCGTCCGCGTTCATCACCGTCGACAGCCGGTGCGCGATGACGAAGGTCGTACGCCCCTGCGCGATGCGGTCGAGTTCGGCCTGGATCGCCTTCTCGGATTTCGAATCCAGTGCGGACGTCGCTTCGTCGAAGATCAGGATCGCGGGATTCTTCAGCAGTGCGCGGGCGATGGCGACACGCTGTTTCTCGCCGCCGGAAAGCTTCAGGCCGCGTTCGCCGACCTGGGTATCGTAGCCGTCGGGAAGACCGACGATGGATGCGTGGATATGCGCGGCCCGCGCCGCCTGCTCGACTTCTTCCCGCGTCGCGTCGGGGCGTCCGTAGAGAATGTTGTAGTAGATGGTGTCGTTGAACAGCACCGTATCCTGCGGCACGATCGCGATCGCCTTGCGCAGCGAGGCCTGGGTGTAGTCGCGGATATCGCGCAGCCCGCCGTCGTCGCCTTCGATCGCGATGCGGCCGTCGTCGACATCGTAGAAGCGGTACAGCAACCGGGCGAGCGTGGACTTGCCGGAACCGGAGTGACCGACCACCGCGAGCGTGCCGCCGCGCGGCACTTCGAAACTGACCTCGCGCAGGATCTCGCGGCGCGGGTCGTAGCCGAAGCGGACGCGATCGAACACCACTTTCGGCTGGGTCGCACGCAACGGCACCGCGTCGTCGCGGTCGCGCACGTCCATGCTTTCGTCCAGCAGCCCGAACAGGCGTTCGAGATTGGTGAACGCCTGCTTGACCTCGCGATACATCATGCCCAGCAGATTCAGCGGCGCCGACAGCTGCAGCAGTACCGCATTGACGAAGACCAGGCCGCCGATGGTCATGGTGCCATCGACCACGCCGGCGGCCGCGCGCCACATCATCGCGGTGACGCCGAGCGCGACGATGGTGACCTGACCGAGGTTCAGCAAACCGAGGGTCTTGCGGCTCATCACCTGCGCTTCCTCGCGATGCTGCAGGCTCTGGTCGTAACGCTTGGCTTCGTGTTCTTCGTTGCCGAAGTACTTCACCGTTTCGTAGTTCAGCAGCGAATCCACCGCCCGCTCGTTGGCGCGGGTGTCGGCCTCGACCGCGGCGCGGTAATAGCGCGTACGCCATTCGGTGATCATGAAGGTGAAGACCATGTAGGCGATCAGCGTCGCGATGACGATCGCCGCGAAGCCCCAGTCGTACATCCATACCAGCACGCCGGTGACCAGCACGATCTCGAAGAGCGTCGGCAGGATGGTGTAGATCATCCAGTCGAGAAGATCGGAGATCGCGGAACCGCCGCGTTCGATGTCGCGGGCGACGCCGCCGGTGCGTCGGGCAAGATGGAAACGCAGCGACAGCGCATGCAGATGCCGGAACACCTGCAATGTGATCCGGCGCGAGACCCGCGCCATCACCCGCGCGAACACGATCTGGCGCACTTCCGCGAACAGGGTCATGCCGACGCGCGAGGCGCCGTAGGCCAGCAGCAGCGCCACCGGCATCACCAGCACGGCCGCGGCGTCGCCCTTGTCGAGCGCGCCGATATCCAGCGCATCCACCAGTTTCTTCAACACCAGCGGCACCGCGAGACCGGCGACCTTGCCGGCGACCACCAGCGCCAGGGCGAGCAGGATGCGGGTCATGAACGGGCGCAGATACGGCACCAGCTCGCGCAGGATCTGGCTCTCGCTGCGGGCATTGGCCACTTTGGCCGCGGTCAGCGGCATCTGTTCGGGAGAGTCGGGAGAATCGGGTTCGACGGATGCGGCTGGCGGCGTGTTCATCGCGGCATGATGGGGCCGCTGCGCGTGGAATCAAAGCTGCAATCCCCGTCTGTCGATGCCTTTTGCTTCGCGCGGTGCCGCCATGCTTCACTGTCGCGCATGGCCGTGTATGTCGACAACGCAGTGTTCCAGTGGCGCGGGCGTCGCTGGGCGCATCTGCTGGCCGACGATCTGGACGAACTGCACGCCTTCGCCGCGCGCCTGGGCATGCCGCGACGCGCGTTCCAGGACAAGCGCAGCGGCGCGCATTACGACATCGACAGTACGATGCGCGAAACGGCATTGCGCCTCGGCGCCGAACCGGTGTCGCGTCTGCAGGATCGCGAACGCATGCGTGCGATCATCGCCAACGCGCGGCGGCAGTGGAGCGGTTATGTCGCCGACGCGACCGATCAACCTGCAGCCCCCTCCTGACCGACCGATCATTCGATGATCCTTTTTATTTGAGGTAGTTATGAAGTGTCCCAAAGCGATAGTCGGACTACTGTGTCTCTTGGCTTCTTTGGGCGCTACAGCTTCGGAGACTCCGGAGTCGAAGGCGGATTGGCTCGTCGGCACCTGGGTCCTGTGCGAGGATCCGGACAACAGCCCTAGAGACTCTTTGCAGTTCAATGCGGACGGCACCGGTCTCGTCATCCGCTCCAAGGGCAACATTGAGTTCCGGCACAAACATTCCGGGCAATCCGTATCACTGCTCGCCAATGCAAATGGTTACGCCATTCCAATCGAGCTTTCTTCCTCGCCTGCTTTCGATCGGCTGCTCCTGCATAGCGATAAGACTGGAAACAGCGCCAGTTACGTCAAGTCCGACAGCCATCAAATCAGTAACTGCGCCATCAAGTGACCACTTTTCCCCATTCATTCAGGCCGACGCTGCAGCACGACGCGGCCTGATCAGGCGATATTCCGCCCCCTGCACTCTGGAGAATCCGATGCCCACTTTCGACCTGTCGCCGCCCGACGACACCCAGCGCGAAACGCTCGCCGCCGCACTGTCGCCGGAAGAACGTCGCGTGCTGCTGAGCCACGGCACCGAGGCGCCGTTCTGCGGCGTGTTCCTCGACAACAAGCGCGAGGGCGTCTACGTCTGCCGTTTCTGCGGGCTGCCGCTGTTCCGCTCGAACGCGAAATTCGATTCCGGCACCGGTTGGCCGAGTTTCTTCGCGCCGTACGACGAAGCCCATATCGGCCGCATCCGCGATGCCAGCTACGGCATGGTCCGGGTCGAGATCGTCTGCAAGCGCTGCAGCAGCCATCTCGGCCACGTGTTCCCGGACGGCCCACCGCCCACCGGCGAGCGCCACTGCCTGAATTCGGTGTCGCTGGGCTTCATCGGCGCCGGCGACGCCCTGCCCGACCCGCTGGCGCGCGGCGAAGGCGTCGCCTGAAGCCCGCCGGGTAGGCCGGCGCCGGGCGATTGCGTATCCTTTGGCGTCTTTCGCAGCCCCGGCTCCATCGCCATGACCGATACGCTTCCCGACCGCCTCTGCAACGATCCGCGCAGCCCGTTCTACGACGCCGACCTGCTGGAACGCGGCATCGGTATCCGCTTCAACGGCGTGGACCGCAACAACGTCGAGGAATACTGCGTCAGCGAAGGCTGGGTGCGGGTGATCGCCGGCAAGGCGCTGGACCGTCGCGGCCAGCCGATGACGATGAAGCTCAAGGGTACGGTCGAGCCGTATCTGCGCGGCGCCGAGGCGGAATAACGCCGACGCGCTGCGAATCGCAGCGCAGACCCGGCTTTGGTGCTCGTTCCAAATGTCGCACGCGCCGATAAGACCAGTGTCATCCCGAACATCCGCGTAGCGGGTGGAGGGATCTGCTGTTGTCGCACCCGCTATAAGCAGATCCCTCCTCGGGCTTCGCCCTCGGTCGGGATGACAGGTTTTCGGAATCCGGGATTTCGAACAGACTCCTGGACCGCCGTCTTCACTTCGCGGCCGCGCCGCCGAGGTGGCGCGCCAGGAATCCGAGCAGTTTCGTGTAGAACTCGCGCTGGTGCGGCTCGGTGTAGAAGCCGTGCCCTTCGTTCGGGAAGTACAGGCTTTCCACCGGCACGCCAGCTTTCTTCAGCGCCTTCTCCATCTGCTCGGTGTGCTCCACCGGCGCGCGCAGGTCTTTGCCGCCCGCGGCGAGGAACACCGGTACCTTGATCCGGTGCGCCAGCGCGGTCGGCGAGATCGCGGCCATGTCGTCGCGATCGCCCAGCCAGTCGTTCATCCAGTTGCGCATCGCGCGCGCCGAACGGGCATCGTCCTTGTGCATCTTCTCCAGGTTGTAGACGCCGACGTAGCCGGCGGCGCAGCGGTAGAGATCGGGTTCCTTCGCCGCGCCCATCAGCGCCGCATAGCCGCCGTAGCTCGCGCCGTAGATGCAGATGCGCTGCGGATCGGCGATGCGCTGGGCGATGGCCCAGCGGGTGGCGTCGGTGAGGTCGTCCTGCAGCTGGCCGCCCCATTCGCCCGCGCCCGCCTGATGGAAACGGCGGCCATAATTGCCCGAGCCGCGGTAATTGACGCGCAGCACCGCATAACCGGCAGCGGCGAGCATCTGGGTTTCGTTGTCGTAGCCCCACTCGTCGAACACGCCGAACGGGCCGCCGTGCGGCAACAGCACCATCGGCTGCGGCGCGCCCGCGTCCTTGCCCTTGGGCAGGGTGAGATAGCCGTACAGCTTCAGACCATCGCGTGCCGCGATCTCGACGCTGCGGGTGGGCGGTAGATCGGCGGGCTTGAACCAGCTCTTGCGGCTGAACACCAGGTCGACCTGCTTCCTGGCGGTGTCGAACAGGTAGAAATCGCCGGGATTGCGGTCGCTCCAGACCTGCACCAGCAGCAGCTTGCCGTCCTTCGTCGCGGAGGTGACCGCGACCGCGCTGTCGGGGAAGGCCTTCTCCAACTGGCGATAGAGCTTCGCGGTGGTCGACTGCGGATCGAAGAAGCGCGTGCGCACGCGGTCGTGCACGAAATACGCACCGACGGGGATATCGCTGTCGGCGGCGCGCACGGCCGAGTACGGATCGACGACGGGATCCGCGAGCACTTCCTTGCGCTCGCCGGTCGCCGGATTCCAGGCCACGATCGCATCGGGCCCGTTCTTGCGCTCGGTCTGCAGGTACGCGGTCAGGCCATCGGCGGAGAATCCGAGCGCGTGCTCGACGACGCCGCTGACCGATTCGTCGTTGATCAGCACCCAGGGCGCGCCCTGTTTCTCGCGGTAGAAGAGCTTGCTGACGTTATCGTTGCCCGCGCCGCGCGCGAACCGGGCCGCGCCGGCGCGGTCGGTCGTGAAACGCGCGTTGCGCACCGGCGCCGACGACACCGCCCGGCGGCGGCCGTCGTAGACATCCATCCTTTCCAGCACCGTTTCCGGGTTCTCGCCCCAGGCGACCGCGGTGATGAGGACGTAGCGGTCGTCGTCCGGCAGGTCGTCGTGCATCAGCGTGTAGGTGTCGGCATAGCGATGGGTGAGCCATTTGCCGCGCTGGCCGTCGACGTTGACCGCGACCAGCTCGCCGGTGGGGCTGGGCACGTCGTTGCGGCCGATCTTCTCGGCGACGCTGGCCATCACCCGCTCGTCGTTCACCCACCAGAACTGGTCGACGATCGCGTTTTCGCCGATCTGCAGCTTGGCGGTGACCGCCTTGTCGCTGCGCCGCAGCACCGCGAGGATGGTGCGGTCCTCCAGCGGCACCGTCGCGGCGTAGTACTCGCCGGTGGGCGAAATCTTGATGTCCTGGTAGCCGTCCCTGCGCAGGAACGGGGTCAGATCGACCGGTGTTTGCTCGATCTGCTTCTGTCCGGTCTGCGCAGGAACGACCGTCTCCTGCGCCCACGCCGGAAACGACGCACACAGCATCGCCGCACAACTCAACACCCGCCATCCGCCCACATGCATGCCCTGTCCGCCCCCTGCGCGGAACCCGTATCGGGTCAGGATACGCGAGCCATGCGGCGGGCGGATGCCGCGGTCAGACCTCGTCCGGCAGCAGGCAGCGGCCCATGTGCTCGACCGTCGGGGTCTCGAAGAACATCTTGAGCGGCAGGCTGATGCCGAAGGTTTCGCGGATCGCCGCGATCAGGCGCATCGCCATCAGCGAGTGGCCGCCGAGGTCGAAGAAGTTGTCGTGGACGCCGACCTGTTCCACGCCCAGCAGTTCGGCCCACATCGCCGCCAGCACTTCCTCGATGGGCGTGCGCGGCGCGACGAACGGACGACCGGCCAGCACCGTCGCGCCTTCCGGCGCCGGCAGAGCCTTGCGGTCCAGTTTGCCGTTGCCGGTCAACGGCCAGACGTCCAGCGGCACGAACGCGGTCGGCACCATGTAATCCGGCAGCAGCGACTGCAACTGCGCGCGCAGGCGTTCTGGTCCTGGGTGGGTGTCTGCATGGGTGTCTGCATGGGTGCCCGGGTCCGCGCCCGCGTCGACGGCGTCGTGCCGCAGGTAGTACGCCACCAGCTGCTTGTGCCCCGGCACGTCCTCGCGCGCCAGCACCACCGCTTCCTTCACGCCCGGCAGCGCCGCCAGCTTCGATTCGATTTCGCCCAGCTCGATCCGGTAACCGCGGATCTTCACCTGGAAGTCGTTGCGGCCCAGGTAGTCGATCAGCCCATCGGCGCGCCAGCGGCCGACGTCGCCGGTGCGGTACAGGCGATCGCCCGCGACGAACGGGCTGTCGATGAAGCGCTCGGCGGTGAGCTCGGGCCGACGCAGATAGCCGCGCGCCACGCCCGCGCCGCCGATGTACAGCTCGCCGCTCACGCCCACCGGCACCGGCTGCAGATGGGCATCGAGGATGTAGACGCGGTCGTTGGTCACCGGCCGGCCGATCGGCAGGTCGTCCATCGCGTCGAATTCCGCAGGCACCTCATAGGTCACGCTGACCACGGTGGTCTCGGTGGGACCGTAGCCGTTGATGAAGCGGCGGCCGTGATTCCAGCGCCGCAGCAGCGAGGGCGGCACCGCTTCGCCGCCGCAGACCAGCGTATGCAGCGACGCCAGCCGCACCGTCTCCGGAAGCGAGGACAGCAGCGAAGGGGTCAGGAACATGTGCGTGATCCGCCGCTGCGCGACCATCGCCTCCAGCGCTTCGCCGAGCAGCAGCTCGCCCGGTTCGGCCAGATGCAGCGCGCCGCCGCCGGCGAAGGCCATCACCCATTCCAGCACGAACGCGTCGAAGCTGAAGGAGGCGAACTGCAGCACCCGCGTCTGCGCCGACAGTCCCAGCGACTCGCGCAGCGCATGCATCAGCGCCGTCGGACCGCCATGCCGCGCCATCACGCCCTTCGGCGTACCGGTCGAACCGGAGGTGTAGATCACGTACGCCAGGTGTTCGGCGGTCAGCCCGATCTCCTGCGGCGACAGGTTCGCGGCCGAGGCTTGCGACCACTGCGACCGGTCGCCGTCGATCTCGAACACCGGCGGCGGCGCGTCGATGCCCGACAGCGCCGCTTCCAATGCCGCTCGGCTGGCCGCGTCGGTGAGGATCAGCGCCGGGCGCGCATCGCCCAGCATTTCCGCAACCCGCTCCTGCGGGTAGACCGTATCCACCGGCACGTAGGCGCCGCCGGATTTCATGATCCCCAGCACCGCCTCGATCGCGAACACCGAACGCTGCACGTACAGCCCCACCAGCGCGTCCGCGCCCACGCCCCGGTCGCGCAGCCAGTGCGCGAGACGGTTGGCGCCGGCATTCAACGTCGCGTAGTCCAGGGTCCGGTCGCCGCAGCTCACCGCCTCGGCGTCGGGCGACGACGCGGCATGGTCTTCCACGGACGCATGCACCGGGCGCCACGGGCCGAAATCGCGCTCGTTGGCGCTCCAGGTCCGCACGACCTGCCGGTATTCGTCTTCGCCCAGCATCGGCAGCCGGCCGACCGGCCGCGTCGCGTCCGCGGCCATGCCGCGCAGCACCTGCGCCAGATAGCCGAAATAGCGCTCGACCGTGGCCTTGTCGAACAGCGACGTCGAATACTCCACCACGCCGATGATGCCGCCGGCTTCGCCTTCGCCCAGGCTCAGGGTGAGGTCGAACTTCGACACCGCATGCGGCATGCGCAGGTGGCGCGCGTCCAGGCCGCCGAACCGCAGGTCGCCGGATTCGTTGTTCTGCCAGGCCAGCATGGTCTGGAAGATCGGCGCGTACGCCAGGCTGCGCGCCGGATTGACGACTTCCACCACCTGCTCGAACGGCAGGTCCTGGTATTCCTGCGCCGACAGCACCTGCGCCTTCATGCGCTCGATCAGCGCCGACGCCGTCGGGTCGTCGTCCAGCTGCGCGCGCACCGACAGCGTGTTGACGAAGAAGCCGATCAAGCCCTGGGTTTCGCTGCGGGCGCGGTTGGCCACCGGCGTGCCCATCACCACGTCGTTCTGCCCCGACAGCCGCGAGATGACCACCGCCCACGCCGCCAGCAGCGTCATGTACAGGGTGGCGCCGTGCTTGAGGCTCAGCGCTTTCAGCGCCTGGGTCAGCGACGGTTCCAGGTTGATTTCGATCAACGCGCCGCGGTAATCCAGCTCCAGCGGTCGCTTGCGGTCGGTCGGCAGGGTCAGCAGGGCAGGGGCGCCGCGGAGGGTTTCCCGCCAGTAGTCGCTTTCGCGCTGCAGGCGCTCGCCCTGCAGCCGTTGCCGCTGCCACACCGCGTAGTCGGCGTAGTGCACGGGCAGTGCCGGCAGCGGGTCGGGTTCGCCCTTCACGCGCGCCGAATACAGGGCCTCGAGTTCGCGCGACAGCACGCCCATGGACCAGCCGTCGGACACGATGTGATGCATGGTCAGCAGCAGCACATGGCGGCGGCCTTCCGGGGCCTCGCCCAATGCGATCAGACGGCCGCGCAGCAGCGGGCCCTGCTCCAGATCGAACGGCGCGTCGGCTTCCAGCACCTGCAGCGACCGCAGTTCGGCCTGCTGCGCGGCGGCGTCGAGGCCGCCCAGGTCGTGATGCACCAGCACGAACGGCGTCGGCGCGGCGATCCGCTGGTAAGGCACGCCGTCCACCGCGGCGAAGGTGGTGCGAAGGCTTTCGTGACGCACCACCAGCTGGTCCAGCGACCACTGCAGCGCTTCGCGATCCAGCGCACCGGTCAGTTCCACGCCCAGCGGGATGTGGTACGCGTCGCTGGACGCGCCCACCTGCGAGAGGAACCACAGCCGCTGCTGCGCATAGGAAGCGGGGAAGTCCTGGCCATCGCGCGGCTGCACCGGAATGGCCTGCGCCTTGCGGCGCAAGGCACGGAACTGCTCCGGGGTCATCTGGCTCAAGGCTTCTTTCGACAACATCATCCACTCCTTCAATGGCTTCGATTCCAGATCCTCGGATCCGTTCTCTGTTCTGCTTCGATGCGCGACCGGCGCGCATGACGGATCCCGCTCCCTTCCGGGAGCAGGATGGCATGGGCCCGGCCACGCGGGTCGTGCCGCGCGCGTCCGGGCCGGACGAGGACCGACCCGGAAGGAGCCGGCTCAAGCCGGATCGAACGCGTCTTCCTCGCTCTGCGCGAAGATCGCCGCGAGCATCTGTTCGATGGTCGGGCCTTCGAACAGGTCGCGCAAGGACACGTCGACGCCCAGCATGTCCTGGACGGCCATTATCAACCGCATCGCCATCAGCGAGTGGCCGCCGAGGTCGAAGAAGTTGTCGTGGACGCCCACCCGCTCGACGCCCAGCACCTGCGACCAGATCTCCGCCATCGCCTGTTCCATCGGCGTGCGCGGCGCTTCGTAGGCCGTGCGGCCGACGCAGGCCTGCGCGTCCGGCGCCGGCAGCGCCTTGCGGTCCAGCTTGCCGTTGCTGGTCAGCGGCCAGGCCGCCAGCGGCACATAGGCCGTCGGCACCATGTAGTCCGGCAACTGCGCCTTGAGCTGCGCGCGCAGGGCTTCGGCATCGACCGCCGCGGCGTCGTCCGCAATGCAGTAGGCCACCAGCCGCTTCGCACCGGTCGCGCCCTGATCGGCAATGCCCGGATCGGATGCGTCCTGCGCCGGCCCGTCGTCGCGCGCCAGCACCACCGCGTCCTTCATCCCCGGCAGGGCGATCAGCTTCGATTCGATCTCGCCCAGCTCGATCCGGTAACCGCGGATCTTCACCTGGAAGTCGTTGCGGCCTTCGTAGGTCAGCACGCCGTCGGCGCGACGCCGCGCCAGGTCGCCGGTGCGGTACAGGCGTTCGCCGGCGACGAACGGGTTGTCGATGAAGCGCTCCGCGGTGAGGTCCGGACGACCGAGATAGCCGCGCGCCAGCCCCGCGCCGCCGAGGTACAGCTCGCCCACGACGCCCGGCGGCACCGGTCGGGCGTGTTCGTCCAGCACATACGCACGGACGTTGGCGATGGGATGACCAAGGAACGGCGCATCGCCGACGATCAGCGCCAGGGTGCTGTCCACGGTGCATTCGGTCGGGCCATACGCGTTGTAGAGGCGCACGCCTTCCCAGGCCGCCCACGCGCGCCATTGCGCGGGATTGATCGCCTCGCCGCCCACCAGCACCGCTTCGGTGCGCGCGGTGTCTTCCGCATCCATCCGCGGCTGCAGCCATTCCAGCTGCATCGGCGTGCAGTCGAAGACCTCCACGCGATGCGCGCGCAGGTACGACGCCAGCAGCGCCGGATCCTTGCGCACGTGCTGCGGGATCACCACCACGCAGTGGCCGGACAGCAGTTGCAGCCACGACTGCACCGAAGCGTCGAACGACAGCGATGCGTTCAGGCCCACCCGCCGCGGGCGCCCGCCCGGCAGCACCTGCCGGCGCGATTCGTGCCACAGGTTGGCGGCGCTGCGGTGTTCGATCATCACGCCCTTGGGCCGGCCGGTGGAGCCGGAGGTGTAGATCACGTACGCCAGATGTTGCGGGGTGACGCCGTTCGATTCGGGATTCTCCGCCGGCAGCGATCGCCAATCCGCCGCATCGGCCTGCAGGTCGATGATCCGCGGCCGCGCATCGGCCGGCATCGCCGCCAGGATCCGCTCCAGCAGCGGTCGGCCGGCGCCGTCGGTCAACACCACCGCGGGCTTCGCGTCCTGCAGCATGTAGTCGATGCGGTCCGCCGGGTACTCCGGATCCAGGGGCACGTAGGCGCCGCCGGATTTCAGCACCGCCAGCACCGACAGGATCGCCCCGCATCCGTTCGCCATGCAGATGCCGACCAGCCCGTCCGGCGCCACGCCTGCCGCCCGGAGCGCGCGGGCCAGCCGGTTGGCGTCCGCGTTGAGCTCGCCGAAGGACAACCGCTCGGCCTCGCAGACCAGCGCCGGCGCGTCCGGCGCCTGCGCCGCGCGGTCCTCGAACCATGCGTGCAGCGTGCGGCCCAGATCGTGCGGTTCGGGATGCAGACCGCCGTCCACCAGCGCGGCGGCCTCTTCCGGCGGCAGCAGGTCCAACTGCGACAGCGGCGTCCGGCCATCGGCCAGCCCGGCGGTCATGCCGATCAACACCTGGCGCAGATAGTCCGCGTGGCGCGCGATCGTGGCCTCGTCGAACAGCGCGGTCGCATATTCGATCTCGCCGACGATGCCGCCGTCCTCGCTCTCGCCCAGCCCCAGCGTCAGGTCGAATTTCGAGACCGCATGCGGCAGACGCAGCGGCCGCGCCTCCAGGCCTTCGAAACGCAGCGCGTCCGACGCGTTGTTCTGCCACGCGAACATCGCCTGGAAGATCGGCGAGTGCCCCAGGCTGCGGGTCGGGTTCACCAGTTCCACCACCTGCTCGAACGGCAGATCCTGATGCGCCTGCGCCTGCAGCACGCGATCCTTCGCCTGCGCGATCAGATCCGCTACGGTCAGATCAGCCACCGTCGGCGCGTCGTCCAGCGTCAGCCGCACCGGCAGCGTGTTCACGAAGAATCCGATCAGATCCTCCACTTCGCTGCGGTCGCGGTTCGCCACCGGGGTCCCTACCACCACATCGGTCTGCCCGGACAGCCGCGACAGCACCACCGACCACGCCGCCAGCAGCGTCATGTACAGGGTCGCGCCGTGGCGCAGCCCCAGCGCTTTCAGGCGCCGGGTCAGCGCGGCATCCAGACGCACGTCCAGCAGCGCGCCGCGGTAGTCCTGCTCCGGCGGATGCCTGCGGTCGGTGGGCAGCGTCAGCAGCGACGGCGCGCCGCGCAGCGCTTCGCGCCAGTAGTCGCCTTCGCGCGCCAGACGCTCGCCCTGCAGGCGCGCGCGCTGCCACGCCGCGTAGTCGGCGTACTGCACCGGCAGCGCCGGCAGCGGATCCTCGCCGCCCGCGCGACGCGACGCATACAGCGCCTCCAGTTCGCGCGAGAAGATCGCCATCGACCAGCCGTCGGAGACGATGTGATGCATCGTGAGCAACAGCACGCGACGCGATGCGTCCAGCCGGATCAGGCACCCGCGCAGCAGCGGGCCGCGCTCCAGATCGAACGGCGCCGCGGTTTCGTCCTGCTGCAGCGACTGCAGCGCCGCGTCCTGCGCCGGGGCTTCCAGACCGGACAGATCGCGCATCTCCAGCGCGAACGCCACCGGCGGCCCGATGCGCTGGTACAGCGCGCTGTCCACCATCGCGAAGGTCGTGCGCAGGCTTTCGTGGCGCGCGATCAGCCGGTCCAGCGACCATCGCAATGCGGCTTCGTCCAGATCGCCGCGCAGTTCCACTGCGCGGGCGATGTGGTAGGCGTTGATCGCGCCGCCCATCCGCGACAGGAACCACAGCCGCTGCTGCGCATGCGACGCCAGCGTCTCGCCGCGCGGCACGCGCGGAATCGCTTCGCTCACCAGCGCCTGCCGTCCCGCCGCGTGCGCCGAGAACCCGGCCAGCGTCGGCAACGCGAACAGCGCATTGGGCGCGATGTCGAATCCCAACTGCCTGCGCACGCGCATGACCAGACGCACGCCGAGCAGCGAATGCCCGCCCAGTGCGAAGAAATTGTCGCGACGGCCGACGCGCTCGACGCCCAGCAGTTCCGCCCAGAGGTCCGCCATCGCGTTTTCCATCTGCGTGGCCGGCGCCTCGTACGTCGCGCGGCCGGCATACGCATCCGCGTCCGGCGCCGGCAGCGCCTTGCGGTCCAGCTTGCCGTTCGCGGTCAGCGGCCATTCGGCCAGCTCCACGTACGCGGCCGGCACCATGTACTCCGGCAGGCCCGCCTGCAGCGCCGCGCGCAGGGTATCCGCCGTCGCCTCGCCGGGCCGCACGCACCGGTAATACGCCACCAGCCGCGCCGGTTGCCCGGCCGCATCCTGCCGCGCCAGCACCACCGCTTCCTGCACCGCCGGCAGGGCGGCCAGCCGCGCTTCGATCTCGCCAAGCTCGATCCTGTAACCGCGGATCTTTACCTGGAAATCGTTGCGGCCGAGATATTCCAGCGCCCCGTCCACGCGGCGACGCACCACGTCGCCGGTGCGGTACAGGCGCTCGCCGGCGATGAAGCTGCTGTCGATGAGCCTGCTGTCGATGAGCCTGCCGTCGACGAAACGTTCCGCCGTCAATTCCGGACGATTGAGATAACCCAGCGCCACGCCCACGCCGCCGACGTACAACTCGCCGGGCACGCCGGCCGGCACCGCACGGCGATGCGCGTCCAGCACGTACGTCCGGTGATTCGGCAGGCCGCGGCCGATCGGCACGCTCGCGCCGGTGTCGGTCGCCGGATCGCAGCGATGCGCGGTGGAGACCACCGAATCCTCGGTCGGCCCGTACGCGTTGAACAGCGTGCGGCCGGGCGCCCAGCGCTGCACCAGCGCCGGCGGCATCGCTTCGCCGCCGGAGATCAGTACCCGCAGGCCGGGCAGCGTCGCGGTCTCCGGAAGCGCGGACAGCACCACCGGCGGCAGCAGCGCATGGGTGATGCCAGCCTCGGCGACGAAGCTCTCCAGCGCATCGCCGATCAGCACCACGCCCGGCGCCGGCATGTGCAGCGACGCGCCGTGCGACAGCGCCATCAGCCACTCGAACACGCAGGCGTCGAAACTGAAGGACGCGAACTGCAGCACGCGACTGTCGGGCGACACCGCGAACAGATCCGCCTGCGCCTGCAGAAGATTGGCCGCGCCGCGGTGCGGTACCAGCACGCCCTTCGGCCGGCCGGTGGAGCCCGAGGTGTAGATCACGTAGGCCGGATGCGATGCGGCGAGGCCGATTTCCGTCGGCGCGATGTCGTGCGCCGGCCGGTCCGCCCACTGCGCGCCGTCGGCATCGATCGCGACCAGTCGTTCCAGCATCGCTGCGGCCGCATCGGCGGATATCGCATCGCCATGCATCGTCATCGCAGCGGTCAGCACATCGGCGCCATGCGCATCGACCAGCACCACGGCGGGTTCGGCATCGACCAGCATGTCGCGCAGGCGGTCGCCGGGATAACCGGGATCCATCGGCACGTAGGCGCCGCCGGCCTTCAGCACCGCAAGCACCGAGGCGATCCAGGCGATCGAACGCTGCATGCAGATGCCGACCAGCGCGCCGGGGCCGATGCCGCGTTCCCTGAAGGCATGCGCGAGGCGGTTGGCGCGGGCGTTGAGCGCGCCGTAGTCGATGGCGTCGCCTTCGCAGCGCGCGGCCAGCGCATGCGGCGCGCGCGCGGCGTGGCCTTCGAACCACGCATGCGCCGGCCGGTCGAGGTCGTAATCGGCGACCGTGCAGTCGCCCGCCGTCGCCGACGCGCGTTCTTCCGGCGACAGCGCGTCGAGCGCGCTCAGCGGCGCGTCGGGCGCGGCGAGGCACTGGTCGAGCACGCGCAGATAGCTGTCGCGCAGGCGTTCGATGGTCTCGCGCCGGTACAGGTCCTGCGCGTAGGTCCACAGCAGGGTCACGCTGTCGGCGTGATCGAAGCCGCGCGGGATCATCACCACGTCGAAATCGAACTTCGAGGTGCGGTTGCTGTACGCCTCGTAGAGATTCAGCGCGAAACCCGGGCCGCACAGCGTCGGCACGTCGGAGTTGTGGGCGCTGAAGGCCACCTGGAACAGCGGGTTGCGGCCGACCTCGCGCTCCGGCTGCATGGCGCGCACCACCCGTTCGATCGGCACTTCCTCGTGTTCGTAGCCGGCCGACAGCGTCTCCATCGTGCGCGCCAGCAGGGTGCGGTAGCTGGGATCGCCGGACACGCAGGCGCGCACCGCGATGGTGTTCACGAACATGCCGAGCATGCCTTCGGAGCGGTGCGCGCGGCGGTTGGCCACCGCGGAGCCGATCAGGAAATCGTCGCTGCCGGTATAGGTCTTCAGCACGATCTGGAACACCGCCTGCATCGCGGCGTACAGGGTCACGCCCTCGGCTTCGCAGAACCGCCGCAGCTTCGACGACAGTTCGGGCGAGCATTCGAAACGCAGCTGCTCGCCGCGATAGGTCGGCACCGCCGGCCGCGGGAAATCGGTCTGCATCGGCAGGCTGAGCGGCGCGCCGTCCAACTGCCGGCGCCAGTAGGCGACGTGCGCGGCGTTGCGGCGTTCGGCGTCGTCGCTGCGCTGCCAGCGCGCGTAGTCGCGGTACTGCGCGACCACCGGCGGCAACGCGGGCTCACGACCCTCGGCGAAGGCGACGTACGCGGCCAGCAGTTCGCGCAGGAACAGATTGGCGCTCCAGCCGTCGTGCACGTAATGCTGCTCGATGTGGATGAGTACCGAGTCGAGCGGCGCCGATTCGTCGGCGCTGCGCTCCAGCAGGGTCAGATGCACCAGCGGCAGGCGCGCCAGATCGAAGCGGTGGGCGACGTGTGCGTCGATCCGCGCCGACAGCTCCGCATCGGTCGTATCCGGCGGCAGCACTTCATGGATCAGCACGCCGTCGGCGCGCGGATGCACCACCTGGTACGGTTCGCCATCGCCATCGCTGTCGGCGTGGAAGCTGGTGCGGAAGATCTCGTGCCGCGCGATCACCGCATCCACCGCGCGCTGCAACAGCGCCGGGTCGAGGCGGCCGCGCACCCGGATCACGTTCTGCGCGTTGTACGCCAGCGACGTGTCGGTGAGCTGTTCCAGCAGCCACAGCCCGTGCTGCTGATACGACAGCGGGCAGCGTTCCGGCATCGCCTCCTGCGCGCGCCACTCGTCGAACGACGCGCCGGCGGCATCGGCATCGTCGTCGCGCGCGGCGGCGTCGCAGGCCTCGGCTTCGGATGCGTTCACCAGCGCCGCCATCGCGCGCAGCGTCGGCGCGCGGAACAGGTCCGGCACCGCCACGCGGCGGCCCAGGCGCTCGCGGATGCGCGGCGCCAGCTGGATGGTCTTCAGCGAGTCGCCGCCCAGCGACAGGAAGGCATCGTCGCGGCCGATGCGCGCGATGCCCAGCAGTTCCGACCAGATCGCGGCCAGCGCGGTTTCGACATCGCCCTGCGGCGCGACGAAAGCACTGGCGGCGAATGCGTCCGCTTCCGGCTCGGGCAACGCCCGGCGATCGAGCTTGCCGTTGGGCGTGAGCGGCCACGCGGTCATCCGCACGTAGGCGGCGGGCACCATGAATGCCGGCAGCGTGTCCGCCAGCTGCGCCCGCAGCGCATCCACCGGATACGCCTCGACGCCGTGGTGAAGCGCGCTGTCGTGAAGCGCGCTGTCGTGAAGCGCGCCGTCCTGAAGCTCGTAGTAGGCGACCAGTTGCTTGCGGCCCTGGTCGTCGTCGCGCGCCACCACCACCACTTCGCGGATGTCCGCGCGCGCGGCCAGGGCCGCCTCGATCTCGCCCAGCTCGATGCGGTGGCCGCGCACCTTCACCTGGAAGTCGTTGCGGCCCAGATATTCCAGAGTGCCGTCCGCGAGTTCGCGGGCGAGGTCGCCGGTGCGGTACAGGCGGTCGCCGGGAACGAACGGACTGTCGATGAAGCGTTCCGCGGTCAGCTCGGGGCGATGCAGGTAACCGCGCGCAACGCCGATGCCGCCGATATGGATTTCGCCGGTGTCGCCGGCGGCCACCGGCCGGCCGTCGGTGTCGAGCAGATGGATGCGGTGACCGTCGATCGCGCGCCCGATCGGGACCGTCGATGCCGACGACTGCGGAGCGCAGGCGTGCACGCTGGACCAGATCGTGGTTTCGGTGGGGCCGTAGGCATTGAACATGCGCCGACCCGGGGTTCCGCCCGCCCAGCGCTTCACCTGCGCCGGGGGCAGCGCCTCGCCGGCGCAGATCAGCACCTGTACCGGCGCCAATGCATCGTCGGCCAGGCCGGACAGCACGATCGGCGGCAGGGTCGCGTGGGTGATGCCCTCGCGGGCGACCAGCGCCGCCAGGGTCTCGCCGGCCAGCACTTCGCCGGGTGCGCCCAGATGCAGCGAGGCGCCGTGGCTCAGCGCCATCGACCACTCGAACACGCAGGCATCGAAGCTGAAGGACGCGAACTGCAGCACCCGGCTGTCGGGCGACACCCCGAACAGCTCGCCCTGCACGCGCTGCAGGTTGGGCAGCCCGCGATGGGTCACCATCACGCCCTTGGGACGACCGGTGGAGCCGGACGTATAGATGACGTAGGCCAGATGCTCCGGGCGCAGGCCGGTGTCTTCCGGCGGCCGGGCATCATGATCGCCCGGCGATGTCGCCCAGGCGTCGCAGTCGATCACGACGGGCGCCTCGTCGTCCGCCGTCGCTCCGTATTCGACCAGCAGGTGCTCGAGCAAGGGGCGACAGGCCGCATCGGTCAGGATCACGGCCGGACGCGCGTCCGCCAGCATGAAGGCCAACCGATCCGGCGGATACGCCGGGTCCAGCGGTACGTAGGCTCCGCCGGCCTTCAACACCGCCAGTACCGATTCGATCAGCCGCGGCGAACGCGACATGCAGATCGCCACCAGCGCGTCCGGCCCGACTCCGTGCGCGCGCAGATGGCGCGCCAACCGGTTCGCCCCCTGATCCAGCGCGCCATAAGTCGTGCGCGCATCGCCGCACGCCACTGCAAGTGCATCCGGGCGCCTCAGCGCCTCCCGCTCGAAAGCCGAATGCGCACACTCCCGCGAAACCTCCATCCCGACTCTCCGTGCGTCTGTCTGACGCCGCTGTTGAAATCACTCCTGCAAGACAGTTCCCCTGCCTGCCGCACTCCTTGGACCCCCATCCCGGTCGGTGCGTGACGATCATCGCATAGTCCCCAGCCACCCTGTCGACTATGACAGGGGGCTCTGCCGTACCGCGCCACCTCGTGTGCGGGTGCACGGATCGCGCGTGATTGCGGTCGCGGCCCGTATGTACGCTTTTCCGCCATGCCCGGCCCTTGTCGAGAACGCATATCCGCCGCACGCTGGCGCATCGCCGCGGGAATCGCCCGATGCGCACGGAGACAGGACCACCGATGCATACCGATACGCCACGAAACGCACGCGCCGGGCGCGGGCCGACACGACTCGCGGGGCTCGCGCTCCTGCTCTGCGCGGCGCTCGCGGCGCATGCCGACGACGGCGCGGCGACCGGCCGCGACGATGCCGCCTTCCGCGCGCTGTACGAGGAACTGGTCGAGATCGACACCACCCGCTCGGCCGGCAGTTGCACCCGCGCCGCCGAAGCGATGCGCGCGCGGCTGCGCGCGGCCGGTTTCCCCGAACAGGACCTGCGCGTGCTCGCGCCGGCAGAACGGCCGCAGGACGGCGCGCTGATCGCGACGCTGCACGGCCGCGACCGCAGCCTCAAGCCGATCCTGCTGCTGGCGCACATCGACGTGGTCGAAGCCCGCCGCGAGGACTGGCAGCGCGATCCGTTCACGCTGGTCGAGGAAGACGGCTGGTTCTACGCCCGCGGCGCCAGCGACGACAAGGCGATGGCGGCGATCTTCACCGACAGCCTGATCCGCTGGCGCCACGAAGGCTTCGCGCCGCGTCGCAGCCTGACACTAGCGCTGACCTGCGGCGAGGAGACGCCCGAGGTGTTCAACAGCGTCGAATGGCTGTTGAAGACCCACCCGGACGCACTCGACGCAGCATTCGCCCTGAACGAGGGCGCCAGCGGCGAACTCGACGCGTCCGGCCGCCACGTCGCCCTGCAGATCCAGGCCGGCGAGAAGGTCTATCAGAACTTCGAACTGACATCGACCGACGGCGGCGGCCACAGCTCGCGCCCGACCCGCAACAACCCCATCGCGCGGCTGTCGACCGGTCTGGCGAAACTCGGCGCGCATCGTTTCCCGGTACAGATCAACCCGGTCACCCGCGCCTATTTCGAGCAGCAGCTGCGACTCTCGCCGGCCGCAGCGGACGATCTGCGCGCGGTGCTTGCTGGCCGCGACACAGAGACCGCCGCCGACCGGCTGTGGGCGGCGAACCCGGGCTGGAACAGCATGCTGCGCACCACCTGCGTCGTGACCCGCATCGACGGCGGCCACGCCGACAACGCCCTGCCGCAGCAGGCCCGCGCCAACATCAATTGCAGGATCCTCCCCGGCGTGCCGGTCGAGCGGATCCAGGCGGAACTCGTCCAGGTGCTGGACGACCCGGCCATCGCCATCGCCGCCACAGGTCCGATCGCGATCACCGCGCCGGTGCCGTCGCTGTCGGCGGCGATCCTCGATCCCGTGCGCGCGCTCGCGGCGGAGATGTGGCCCGGCGTGGCGGTGGTGCCGACCCTCGCCACCGGCGCCACCGACGGCCGCTTCCTCAATGCGGCCGGCATCCCGACCTACGGCCTGTCCGGCATCTTCCACGACGCCGAGGGCCCGCGCGCGCATGGCCTGAACGAGCGCATCCGCGTGAAATCGCTGCTCGACAGCCGCCGCTTCCTGCACGCCATCGTCCGGGTCTACGCAGACGCGCCCTGACGCGCTTATCCGGAACGACCCGCGACGCCAACGGAAACGGGCCGGCGCAAGCCGACCCGTCGTTGGAACCCGCCGCGAAGGAATCAGTAGCGGCCGGGAGGATCCGCGGCGAAACCGTTCGGGAATGCCTGCGGCTGGCCCGGGCGATACCCGTCGTAGCGGTGGGGGCGCCGCATCACACCCATCGCGACCAGATTCGGGATGTCGTCGTAGCGCAACTGCAGCACCTGCGCCGGCGTGCGCGAGGCGCGGACGAAGTCGGTGCGGCTGACCGGCGACCACTCGCGCGCGCCGTGGCCGGTGCCGAGACTCTGGCCGACGCCGCCGGCCGAATCCGCGACCGCTTCCGAAGCGCGACGCGAGGCCTGCGGCGAAGCCGGCGCGGCCTTGCTCTCGGCGCGGCCGGCCTGGCCGCGGTAACGATCGCTGCGCTCGTAGTCGCGATCGTCGCGGGAGATCGGCGCAGGCTCGTAATACGGCTGCGGCTGCACGCGTTCGCGGAACACCGCCACGCCGATCACGCCGACGTTGTCCGGCCGGCCGGTGCGCGCGGCGTAGCTGTCGGGCAGGTCGGTGAAGTAGAACTGGGCGACGTCCTGCCAGGATTTGCGCCAGCCGGTGATCTCGGTGCTCTGCCACGGGCCCAGCACATAGCCGGTCTGCCCGGCGGCGGCGGTGTCGCCGCTGATCGCGTTCACGCCGTCCACCGACAGCACCACCAGCACGCGCTCGCCGGTGGTGTTGGTCATGCGCACGCTGTAGCGGTGGCCGGGAATGCCGGGCACCCAGTCCTGGCCGCGGTGGCGGTATTCGGGCAAGCGCTCGCCGGTATCGCGATTGACGATATCGACATCGACCAGCGGCTGCGCCGACAGCGGGCTGCAGGCGGTGGCGGCGATCAGGGCGGCGGACAGCAGCAGGACGGTAGGGCGCAACATGACAGGCTCCGTGGTGGTGGTCCGGTGTGGACACTGACCTTCAACGCGCCGTGTCGGTGAAAGGGGTTCCGCATCGGCACCGCGGCACCGGCGCGGGATTCAGCCGCGGGTAAACTAGCCGGCCGTTTGCCAAGTATTCCCCCGCGCCCATGACCGTCACCCGCGTCCTTACCGGCATCACCACCTCGGGCATCCCGCACCTGGGCAACTACGTCGGCGCGATCCGCCCCACGGTGGCCGCCAGCCGCACCGCCGGCACCCAGAACTTCTACTTCCTGGCCGACCTGCACGCGCTGATCAAGGTGCAGGATCCCGCCAGGGTCCAGCGCTCCACGCTGGAGATCGCCGCCAGCTGGCTGGCCTGCGGCCTGGAGCCCGACAACGACCGCGTCTGGTTCTATCGCCAAAGCGAGATCGTCGAGATTCCGGAACTCACGTGGTTCCTCACCTGCGTCGCCGGCAAGGGCATCCTCAACCGCGCCCACGCCTACAAGGCCAGCGTCGATAAAAATCGCGCCGAGGGCGAGGACGACGACAACGGCATCACCGCCGGCCTGTTCATGTACCCGGTGCTGATGGCCGCGGACATCCTGGTGTTCAACGCGCACAAGGTGCCGGTGGGCCGCGACCAGATCCAGCACATCGAGATGGCGCGCGATTTCGCGCAGCGCTTCAATCATCTCTACGGCGATCACCTGGTGCTGCCCGAAGCGATGATCGAGGAGCACGTCGCCACCCTGCCCGGCCTGGACGGCCGCAAGATGTCGAAGAGCTACGACAACACCATCCCGCTGTTCTGCACGCGCGAAGAACTGAAGAAACTGATCTTCTCGATCGTCACCGACTCGCGCGCGCCGGGCGAAGCCAAGGACACCGAAGGCTCCGCGCTGTTCCAGCTCTACCAGGCCTTCGCCAGCGCCGACGAAACCGCGGCGATGCGCGACGCCTTCGCGCAGGGCATCGGCTGGGGCGACGCGAAGCAGAAACTCTTCGATCTGATCGACGCCGAGCTGTCGCCGATGCGCGAACGCTACAACGCCTTGATGCAGCAGCCGCAGCGGATCGAGGAGATGTTGCGCGAAGGCGCCCGCGTTGCGCGCGAACGCCATGGCCTGCCGCTGATGCGGCGGCTGCGGGAGGCGGTGGGGTTGCGGGATTTGTCGAAGTTGGCGGAGACGGCATCGGAGCATGCCGAAAAGCCGAAAACCGCATTGCCGCAACTCAAGCAGTATCGCGAGCAGGACGGGAAGTTCTATTTCAAATTGATCTCGGATTCGGGCGAAACGCTGCTGCATAGTCTGGGGTTCGGCAATCCGAAAGATGCCGGCGCCTGGGTGGCGCGATTCAAGCGCGAGGGTGGTGAGGCGCTGGGAGCAGCGGAGGCATCGATGGAGGCATTCGCTGCCGATACCCGCGTTGTTGCCGTTGCTGCACTCGATGCGCTGAAGCATGCCGAGGATGAGCGCGAACGCGCGAAAAACGCTTGAATCGTTGATGCGGGAATGACGATCGAAACGAAGCGCGCGGTCTTCGGTGAGCATTGCCGCAGATCATCGCGAATTCCGTCGCTCCCACAACATCGGGTTGCCGGCAGCACGCGAAGCGCGCCGATCCGCCCCTCCCCTCGCGCGCAGCGCGGGGGGAGGCTGGGAGGGGGGCGGGGCTGCGGCCGAACTCGACTCGCCCCAAAGCACCCCACCCCGACCCTCCCCTTCGCCGATGGCGAAAGGGAGGGAGCAAAGCCCGCGAAGGCTTGAATCAGTGATGCGGGAATGACGATCGGAACGAAGCGTGCGTCTTCGATTGATGCATGCTGCAGATCGTCGCGACTTGCGTCGCTCCCACAAGAGCGGTGCTGTAGCTCATCGCGACTTCCGTCGCTCCCATAACATCGGGTTACCGGGTGCACGCGAAGCGCGCCGATCAGCCCCTCCCCTTGCGCGCAGCGCGGGGGGAGGTTGGGAGGGGGGCGAGGATGCGGCCGAACTCGATCCGGCCCAAAAGCACCCCACCCCGACCCTCCCCTTCGCCGATGGCGAAAGGGAGGGAGCAAAGCCCGCGAAGGCTTGAATCAGTGATGCGGGAATGACGATCGGAACGAAGCGTGCGTCTTCGATTGATGCATGC